>MDTG01112220.1_pt1 | contig 13200 bp, 14 predicted proteins | sample 811421 | NCBI WGS metagenome assembly MDTG01 (sample SAMN05326645, study PRJNA326480) | marine metagenome | isolation source: seawater | place: Pacific Ocean: South East | collected 2011
CGGATATAATAAAAAGATGCTTCCTTAGCTCAGCTGGATAGAGCAACTGCCTTCTAAGCAGTGGGCCGCAGGTTCGAATCCTGCAGGAAGCGTTATTTAAGTAAAAACTTACTCCAATTATTAATTATTTAAGAAAAATTCAAAATGAATATCCTCCAAATTTCTTTGAAATTGGGAAGATTTTTTTTTATATTGGATTATTTCTTTTACCTTCAGCCATAGTGTTTGGCATAGCATCATTACTAATTTCTTCTTTTATAAGCTTTAAAAGTGATTCAGAAAATTTTTTAAAAGATAAATATACAATTTTATTTTATATTGGAGGGATTTTTATAACTTTAAGTAGTTTAGTAAATTTTGCAGATTCAACTTCTATAAACAATCTATCTGACGAAAAATATTTAACACTTTTGGGTTTATTAAATTGGTTGCCATTAATTGTTATTTTTAGAAGTTTTCAGAAATTTCTGAAGTTTAAACAAGATAGAAGGAAATGTATTCTAATTCTTATATCTGGTTCAATACCAGTCATAATTTCTAGCCTAACCCAACTTTTATTAAAGTGGTATGGGCCTTTTGAAACTTTCTTTGGACTAATAACTTGGTTCCAAAGACCTATTGATGGTGTTACAGGAGTAACAGGTTTATTTAGCAATCCAAATTATTTGGGTGCCTGGTTGATAATTATATGGCCTTTTTGTTTAGCAATAGTTGCATTTCAAAAGAAAGGATTTTTATTACCAATTTTTAGGATTTCATTAATGATATTAACCTCAATAATTATTATCTTAACTGCATCACGTTCTGCATGGATTTGTTTAATAATTTCATTTCCATTATTTTTTGGTTCCAAAATTAAAAAATGGTTTTTTTACATTTCTGGATTTATCACCTTCATCATTATAAATATCTTTATCCCAACTTTAGATAAAGGTTTTATTGAATTTTTAAAAACTATAATTCCAAGAGGTTTATGGATAAACTTTACCTCTGCAGGCTTTGAAAAATTGGATATTTCAAGATTGGAAATATGGATTAAAGCTATAAATTTTATTAAACAAAAACCTTTATTTGGGTATGGTTCAAGCTCATTTCCTAAACTTCTATCAAATGATGTTGGTATATGGAAAGGCCACTCTCATAATTTACCACTAGAACTAATGATTAATTATGGGATACCATCAGCTTTACTTATTGTGATTCCAATATTTTTTTTAGTGTTAATTTCATACAAAAAAATCTTCGTTTTTGAAGCAAATTTTACTAAGTTGAATATTTTTGATAGAGCTTGGATATCATCTTCAATTCTTTTAATAATTATGCACCTGGTAGATATACAGTATTTTGATGCGAGAATTAGCATTACAGGTTGGATCTTACTATCAGGTTTAAAAAATATAATCAAATATTAAAGGTATGATAAAAGGTTTAATATAAATACTAATAAATTTAAAAATTAAATTTAGAAAAACAAACTAAAAATTCAAAATGTATTCAGTTATAATTTCTTCTTTAGGCAGAATAAATTACTTAAATGAATTACTTCAAAGTATATATAATCAAACTCTCTTACCAAAAGAAATAATAATACTTTTAGATCAAAACGAATATTGTAAAAAAGGTGAAGAATTTATAAAAAAGCAAGGTATATGCAAAATAATCTTCTGTAAAGAGTTGAATCTTTCACAAAAGAGAAATTTTGGAGCTGAAATTTCAAATTCACAATACATTATTTTTTCTGATGATGATGATATTTGGGAATCAAATAAAGCTGAATTAACAATGATTGCTTTAAAAAATTCGCAAATCGTATGCCATGAGTTCTACAAATTTGGCCATGTTTATCAGAAACCAAAATTTCTTCTAGGTAAAGAAACAAAAACGATTTCAAATAATGATCTATTATCTGGATCAAATGTATTTGGAGGAGGATCTGGGATTGCAGGACGTAAAGAAATTTTCCTATCTTTTCCATTTGATGAAGAGTATTTATTTTGTGAGGATTTTAATTGGTGGACAAAAGTCGTTTTAGCTGAAATTAGAATTAAATATATTCCCATTCCTTTAGTGCAATATAGAACCCACAATAAAAACATGACATCAAATTTTTTTAAAATATATTTTTTTAATTTAAAGATCTTTAAAGATCTTTTTTATAAATCATTCATTCTTTTATTTGCTTCATTCTTTGGTTTTTTAAAATCAAGTGTAAAATTTTTTATTTTATTGCTAGTTAACCTTTTATTTAAAAAATTCAAAAGGACTAACAAATGAAAAAAGTCGAATTTACTGTCTTAATGTGTACTTACTATAAAGATGATCCTAAACTTCTAGAATCATCAATAGTGAGCATATTTCAAAATACAATAAAACCTGATTTTTTTATACTTACAGTTGATGGTAAAATCCCGAATAAGAATTGGGAAATTATTTATAAATTAAAAAAAATATATATAATTCAAATTAATATTATAAAAGAAAATGTGGGTTTAGCATTAGCCTTAAATAATGCTATTAAATTAGTAAAAACTGAATGGATTGCTAGAGCAGATAGTGATGATATTAATATGCCAAAAAGGTTCGAAAAACAAATTCAATTAGCTAAAAATAATTTTGATGTTATTGGAGGTAATATTTTGGAAATTGATCAAAATAATCACTTTCTAAAATTTGAGAAAAGGATGCCAGAAACAAATCAGGAAATAAAAAAATATTTAAAGAAAAGAAATCCAATAAACCATATGACAGCTTTTTACAAAACTGATCTAATAAAGAGAGTTGGTGGGTATCCAAATATTTTTCATAGAGAAGACTATGGTCTTTGGATCAAATTAGCCTATCAGAGAGCTAATTTTTACAATATTAATGATATCCTTGTAAGAGTAAACGGCGGCAAATCACTTTATAAAAGGCGTAGAGGTTTTAAAAATATTCCTGGAGAATTTAAATTACAATTTCTATTTTATAGATTAAAAATTAAACCTATTTATTTATCAATTTTTCATTTCATAGTTAGAATAATTATTCTTCTTTTACCTATAAATATTTTAGAGAAATTTTATCAGCAACAACTACGTCAAAAAACAAATTTGTAGATTTCTTATTTTATATTTTACAGTTATATCTTTTAATTTTATTTAAACCTATTAACTCTGATTTAATACTTTTCATCCAGAAATAAGGTATTGAAAAATTTTTCATATCTCCCAATAATCCTGCCCATAGAGAAAAACTACTATTTGAAGCAACTAGACCTTTGTGATTCAACATTCTTTTAAAAACTTCTATTGGATCTCCTCCTTCATCAACTAGGGTATTTTCATGCAAACTTTCAAACTTTTTAATATCTATTAAATTTGGAGAGTCAGAAAAAATTCTTATACCACTAAAATCATCTTTAAGAAGCATATTTTTTGCCTCATCTAATAAATATTTTTCAATAATAATTCCATGAAAAGAATGCTTTTTACATAAGTAATCGCCTCTTCTTATATGAATACCCAACAAATTAGATTTGTTTTTGGTTAATAAAGGTTTAAATTTATGCTTCATTAATCTTAATGTTCTGACTTCCAATTCTGAATAATTTATCTTTTGATGATAACCAGAATGAATAAAACTTTTAGGCCAAAAATTTATAAAAAATGGATTGTCCCCAGGTAATCTATTTGGTTTTTGACTAATGAATATTTTTTCATAAATTTTTGAATATATGAAAATACCTTTAGATAAGATTGTATCGCTCTTAATAAAATCATTAAATAATGCAGGATATAAAGTTTCTAAAAAAAATGATCTATCTTTTCTTTCTGAAAAAAAATAATTACTTAAATTTAAAGATACTTTTAAATTGGATTCAAGTAATAATTTATAAGCATAAAACAAGCAAAAGAGTTGGTTCCCTAAACCACCCTTTACTATAACTTCATGTTTTTTCATTTTATAAACTTAACAATCTCAATTAATAAGAAGCAATCAAAAATTAAAATATTTTGATTATTTGTTACAACTCAAAAAATAAGAAATATCCAATGATTATATATAAAGTTATATTATTAAGTACCTTAATAAAAATAATTAAATAAAAAATTATTTTTTAATATTAATCATATGTATAAATTTGCATTCACTTATTTAGTTAAACAGGATAAAAAAACTTGGATTGATCTTGAAGTTTCTCTCAAATTACTACACAAAAATATCCTAGGTAAATTAATTTGTAATTATAAAATTATTATTTTCTGTGAAGGAGAACCAATAAAAAAAATCAAAAATTTGATTAATTATTTTTCTAAAGACCTAAATATTAAAGTTTTTATAAAAAAAATATCACTTCGCTCATACGTAAAACGTAAAGAAAATGACAAGTATATTAAAGAATTTCCTCATTCTTCTGATTGTAGAATGACATTTAGTCTTGGGTATAGAGATATGTGCAAATTCTTCGCTTATGATGTTTTTTTTGACGAAAATCTAAATCAAGTAGAATATTTTGTCAGATTAGATACAGACTCTTTCTTTATTTATACTAACAACGAATTTATAAAAAATTTCGAAAATTTTGATTATGATTATGGATATATCTCAAATACAATACAAAAGGAAGATAAGTCTGTCAGCATAGGTTTTGGAAAATGTCTTTATAGTTATTGTCATAAAAATAGTAATTCATACCCATTAATCAATTATTTAAATTTATGTCAGGAGGCTACTTTAAAACCAAAAATATTTTATACGAATTTTGAAATAGTTAAAGTAACTTGGGCTAGATCAAATTCACATAAAAAAATAATGAAACATTTAATAAGTTCAAAGGGGATTTATAATTATAGATGGGGAGATGCGATTATCAGATACTACATAGTAAATTTATTAAGAGCAAAGCAAAAACCTTTGCAAGGATGCCTATATAAACATTCCGGGCTTTACGATTCTAGAAATATAATTAGGATTTTATTGATGAAATGTTATTCGAAATTAAGGAATAGACTTTATCAAAATAATTACGAAAGAAAATTATCAAGATTAGACAAATTATTTCTAGGTATTTAATTGAATTATTCTAATTTCTTAGCTTTTCAAAAGATATATATTTTCTCAAGCCTTTACCAGTTATTTTATAAAAAAACCATGATTCTAATTTTATAGATTTATATATTTTTGATAATATAAAGAGTGTTTCTTGATCATGCTTTGAATTAATATCTTTATGATTATTAAATTCATATCCATTAATAAGGGTCAAATTATACCAAATTGATAGCATGGACCTTGACCTTGGTGAATTTCTAATAGCTACAGAACCAGCCTCAGGTTGACAATTATAAAGAGATGCAATTAATAATTCAATTGATAAACTAGATTTATGAAATTTTGATAAAAACTTTAAATTAGGATAGTTAGTAAGTGGGACTAATAAATCATGATTTTTATTTTTTATAAAAAATTTTTTTATATAATCTTTAATACCCATAAGAGGTTTATCATTAACATCTAAATAAAATAAAATATCCCCATCTTTAAGTTCATTTATAATAGATAACATTAAATATGGTTTAAAAGAATACCAACCATATTTATTTTGCTCAGACGCTTTTGGAAAAGATTGAAAAAATTCATAATCTAAATTTCTAGGATTACATAAATGTATATTTTCTTCTTTGAAACCAACCTCTAGAAAATATTTATTTTGGATATTTTGCCTTTGAATAAAACTTTCAGAAGCAAAAGAACAACAATGTATATTCATTTAATAAGACAAATCATTATGTCTTTTAAAAAGTATTTTTGTATTTTTAATAATACTCTTTTGACTCATATTTGCTGAAAAAGAACTATTTTTTTTACTACCATCAATCTCTATATAAAATATTGGATTTGCTGCTGAATATAACCCAAAATTTTTAAAGGCTCTACAACATAAATCTACATCATCTAATTCAAAGGGTGCGAATTCTTCATCAAAGAAATTCAATTGCTTTAATTTTGACATCTCCATCATTAAAGGTCCTCTATTAACAACAAGTCTAAGTTCAGAGAAATTTAAATACTTATAAAGCCAATATAGTTTAAATATAACCATTAACTTTCCAACAATTTTACCAAATATATTACTACTAGAAAATGGATATTCTCTACCAAAAACTTCAACAATTTTAAAATTATTTTTATGAAATCTAAAATTATGAGCAGATCTTCCACTTACTGCAAATATTTGATACTTATTAAAATTTTCCAAAAGTTTTTTATCCCAATTATCTTCTAGTATTAACATATCATCTTGAACTATAGTTGCAAATTTTGTTTGAACTTTCTTAAGACCTATATTATTAGCTTTTGTTTCCCAGATATCATCAGTAATAATTATTTCTACATCAATCATAGTTTTATTAAATATAAAAAATTCTTTTATTATTTTGGCAGTTTTATCTGTACAACCATCTAAAATTATAATTAATTTAATGGTATTAATACTTGTGTTCTTTATTAATTTTTCTAAAATCTTACCAATTGTTTTTTCTTTATTATGAACTGTTAGGATGACTGTATTTTTCATTTATCAATTATAAATTTCTTTGTGACTTCACTTATATCTATTGATATATTCTTTTTATCTAAACCAAATAAATTTTGTAATGATAAATGAGATAAAACAATCACTCTACTTTTTTTGTTTATGGCTTTATAAATAATATTCCAAAGTTTTCTATCCGAATTTGAAAAAGGTTCATCAATTATTAATAGCTGAGAATTAACTAATAAAGATTTCAATATAAATAGTCTTCTTAATTCACCTGCACTAAATGTCTCAATCTCGCGCAATGATATTTTTTCCAATGTATTGTTATCATTTATTTTTGAAAATATTGATTCAGATAATTTATTTAGTTCTACTTCAAGACTTAAAAGAATATTAATATCAATAGAGAATATATTAAAAAACTCTTTAACAGTTCCTCTAAATTTTGGTAAAGGAATTAAAGAAACAGAAAGTTTATTACTGATTTTTTTTTCATATTTCTCTTTAGTGAAATTATTAAAAAAAGTAATTATTTTATTATTCCTTAAAAGCTCTTTAACTAATGTTGTCTTACCAGAACCGCTTGGACCAAAAATATTTAAAATCATAATTAAAAAAATTAAAATTTCTTTATTTTTGATAACCTTTTTACACAAGGCACTCCAAATTGAAGCTGAGTAAAAAAAGCTATTGATCTTGTAAAACTTGGAATCATACGCGATAAAACTGCTAAAGAAGTTGCAGAATTAGTTAAAGACATACTTGATGTGTTTAGAGTAATCCCAATAAGGGATATTAGTATAATTATAAATGCAGAGGATTCTGTAAATATCTGAGTCATATTTGAAGTTATTATTTGTTGACTCAAAATTTTATTATAAGGATCATTAATCTTTGAGAAATAATCAACTAATTTATTTGATTTTTTTAAAGATGAAACTTCAAAAGCAATTTCAGAAACATTGTCTATTGAATTAAGTCTTTTTTCAGTTGAATGTAAAATTTCACTTCCTAGTTTATGCAATTTATTAGACAAAAATCTAGAGGCTATTAAAAGAATTACTAAAATTGGAAAATTATACAAGAATAATCGCAAACCAAATATTTTTAGTAAAATAATAATTCCTCCAAACGCAAAAGTTAATTCAGAAAATATTGATGCTACAGGTATATCAAAATTTACTGCTGCTAGATTACATGAGTTAATCAATTTTTCTTTAAAAAAATTTAAATTATTTTCATTATCTGAATTCTTTATGCTGTATTCAACAAAATTTCGTACTAAAAACTCTTCATCTTTTAATTTCTTATAGAAGATCTTATTAAATGAGTATTTACGCAAAAATAATACACAAAAAGTTCGCAATAAAATAAAAAATAAACATTGGAAAAAATAAAAAGAAATTTGACCATCAAAATTACTATCTGATATTTTTTGAAATATTGATGAAATATATAGAATAAGAATAATATCTAAAAAGCTAGCTACTGAATATGAGATAATTGAATTTCTTATTTCATAAATCCTATAAATAAAAATATTATCTCTTAAACTAAAAAAAAATTTTTTCATAATAATTTTTTATTAATTTTTTGTGCTTTGAAAACTATATTTGGGGTAAGAAAACCTTCCCAACAGCCAAATATGATCAAAAAAATTAATGATACTGATAATATATTTAAAAGGTATAGAGGATATCTGAATAAGGAAGTTATACCTGTTATTTTATAATCCTCATGTGTAATATGAATTTTAGTAAAATCTAATTTGAATAAAAAATCTCTTAGTGAATTATCCGTAAATCTATGGATATGAGTATTATCTCCAAATGAATTTCGCATACCAAAAGGGCTTTTTAAATTAGGAGTTCTGCCTATAAAATAAACTTCAGCGTACTTTCTAAAAAGCTCTTGAAAAAATATTTTTTGTTTATCTTTACTTATATGCTCTATAACATCCTGCATAATAATAGTTACGATTCTTGATTTTGGTTTTATTTCATCTGCATTAAATTCTTTAATATCTGAATTTAAACATAAAATATTATTTAACTTTTTTGTAGCGATCACAAATTTCTTAAAATCGGGCTCTATAAAAAGTATCATATTAAATCCACTCATTTTTAAATCTAAACTCAATTCTCCCTCTCCTCCTCCAATCTCTATATAATCAGAATTTGGGTTAAGATTAAATCCAAATAATTTTCTCTTTCTGGACATATTGAATATCCTCTATTCAATTCATTTAACATTAATTATAAAGTATTAAAATTCAAAAAAAAATAAATCTATATTTTGTTATTATGTTTGATATATCAATTAGAGTGAAGATATTTTATGCATTTTAATATACCTTGGATTAACACCAGAAGAAGATTTCTTTTTGCAGTATTTATAGATGGATTAATCAATATTATATTTTATTATTTAGCCTATTTGAAAAATTTTAATGCGACCCCTAATTTTTTAATTCCATTTAGTCTTGCTGTTTTTTGGATAATTTTAAGTTATATATTTGGTAGATATATGATTTTTAAAAAAATAAACTTTAAAGAGATTAATAAAACAATTTTAAAAGCTTTTACAATTTTTTTAATATGTAATTTAATATATTTAACTGTAAATTGGTCAAATAAGTTTCTACTTTTTTTAGCTGGTAATAGTTATGAAATTATTAATATAAAGCAATTTCAACATGTTTTTTTTATGAAAATAACCCTATTTATTACTATTTTTAGCTGTTTTATACAATACTGTTTAAGTTTTTTTACATATAGTATATATAGTCCAAATAAATATTGGTTATTCTATGGCTCAAGCAATGATTTGATTGATTTCAGAAGGGAGATAATAGATCTCAAGAATAATCTTCAACTTAAAAGAATAGACGTAAAATCAAACCTAAATAAATATATTTACGAAAAGATTGAAGGGGTTATAGTTGGAAAAAAAATAGAGCTTAATGAAAAAGATATTGATAAATTATTTTTTTTAAAATCTCAAGGATTTAAAATTATTAATGTACTTTCTTGGTGCGAGAATCAATTACATAGAATTCCACCATATATGATAAGTAATAAAATCAACATAATAGATAAATTTAATTCATTTGATGATTCCTACAACTTAAGAATTAAAAGAATTGGTGATTTAATAGTAAGTCTTTTTTTATTATTAATTACTTTTCCTATTAATTTGATAATAGCAATTTTAATTTATATTGAAGATAGAGGTCCAATATTTTATTCCCAAGTAAGAACAGGATTTAGAGGTAAAAAAATTTTAATTTATAAATTCAGAAGTATGGTTATTGATGCAGAAAAGGATGGGCCACAATGGGCAAAAAATAAAGATAAAAGAATAACAAAAATAGGAAGAATAATTCGAGCCACAAGACTTGATGAATTACCACAGCTTTTATCTGTTGTGGAAGGTTCAATGAGTCTAATCGGTCCTAGGCCAGAAAGACCAGAAATAGAGTTTGAATTCCTAGAAGAAATTCCTTTTTACAATTATCGAAGCATCTTGAAACCCGGTATTAGTGGATGGGCTCAAGTTAACTATCCTTATGGGGCTAGTCTAGAGGATACAATACAAAAATTAAGCTATGACATTTATTACATTAACCACATTTCATTTTTATTTGATATATTAATTTTATTTAAGACTATTAAGACAGTTTTTAATGCAAAGGGATATAAATCAAAAGTAAAAAATAATCAATAAAAATATCGAAACACTATATCAATAAAAAAAATCAAAAATAAGTCAAATTTTACGATTTCTGCCTTTACTTTTTCTTATTTGGGTAATTAAGTTTGATAGCATACTTTGAATCTTATTATGCATTCCAAGCGAATGGATTTAAGGAAAAAGATATTTTATAACTCCAATTTGGTTCGACAGGATATATCTAGATATGGCATTAAAGCAATTATGATATAAGTATAAATATATAATTATTTAAAAATAAAAGAGTTTATTTTGTAAATTTGTAAATTTAGATTATGGTAAATTACTTTTAATGAATAAAACAATCTAAGTTAAAGGATCTTCTGGTTTTTTCGGTTTTCATCTTTGCATAAGATTACTTAATAATGGAATAATATTATTTGAATTAATAATACAAACTAAACAATTATTATGATGTTCATTTAAAAGAAAAAAGATTAGAGATATTGAATGATACACAACTGAAAAATAAATGGGATTTTTTTAATACTGTTTTAACCAAAAAAGAATCTCTTTTAAAAATATTCAAAAATTATTCACACAAAATTGTGGTAAATTTAGTAGCACAATTTGGTACTAGATACTCTCTTGAGAACCCAAGGGCGTATATTAATTCGAATATTATTGGGTTCTCAAATATTTTAGATTTATGCAAAAAATAGACTAAAAAAATCTTTTATATGAAAGCATTAGTTCAGTTTATTGAGGAAATACTAAAGTTCCTTTCTCGTAGAATGATTCGGTTAATCATCCTATAAGTATTTATGCTGCTACAAAACGCTGTAATGAACTTATGGCTCACTCTCATAGGTATTTATATGGACTTTCATGCACAGAATTAAGGGGTTTTACCGTTTATGGTCCAAGGGGCAGACCAGATGTGGCTCCAATGATATTCGCTAATACAATAATAAAAAGCCTTTAAAAATATTTAATTATGGAAATATGACTACAAGTTTTACTTTTAAAGATTTGACTGCAATCTTAATGAGATTCCTTGAAAAACCAGCTATAATAGATAATTTATTCGATCCAATTAATCCAAAATCATAAACAAGTTGGAGTCCGCATAGAATTTTCAATATGGAAAATAACGAATCACTTAAAATTACAAAATTTATTAATTACATAGAAAAAGAATTAGGTCTTAAAGCTGTTAAAGAATTTAAAAGTATACTGAAAGGAGATGTAATTAATAAATTATCTGATAATAGAATTATTGAAAAATGAATTGGTACTTATCCAAAAACTCCCTTAAATATAGGAAAAATAATCTATAGAATGGAATTTGGAATACTATAAATAGCCAAAAATATTAAATATTTATATTTTTGGATTAGTACTTAATGAATTTAAATTTTCTATAAATTCATTTATTACTCCTTCTCCTCCTTTTTTTTTCAATTGAAATCTTGCGATTTTTTTTAAATCATGATGAGAATCATTCACAGCAAAAGAAAAGGGAATTAATGAGCAGCAGGCTATGTCGCTTTCATCATCACCTATATAGGCTACATTTTTAAAGTCTAATTTCATTTCGCTTAAAAGCTCCAAACAACCTTCCTTTTTATCAGCTTGGTTAAATTTCACAAATTCTACTCCTAATTCTTTTGCTCTAATTCGTAATGGCGCTGAATCTCTCCCGCTGATAAACCCAACTTTAAACCCCTTAGAAAAAAGTTTCTTTATTGCAAGACCATCTTTAACATTGAAAGATTTCAATTCCTCTCCATTATCTCCATACCAAACAAGACCATTAGTTAATGTCCCATCAATATCACAAATTAGGCCTTTTATATTGTTAGACAATAATGCATTTTCTGCTTTAATTAAATCATCTTGAGTATCAACTCCTATAGATTTATTTTTTGAAATGAGCATTCTTATTGATAGATTATTTTCTAACCATTGCAGTTGTTCAAGATCCTCGAAATTCCCAAGAAAACTCGATTCAAGAAATTTTATCTTCTCTAAAGCAGATCTTTTAAAAGCGTAAATTCCCATATGAGAGTAAAAGGTTTTAGCACCGTAAGGAATTTTTGATCTACTGAAATAAAGAGCATATTGATTAATATCAAAAACTACTTTTACATTAGAGGGATCCTCAGCTTCTAAATTATTAACTTCATGACAAATCGAAGCAATATCAGCATTACAAGATTTTATTGTTTCATATAAATTATTTAAATCTATAGGGTTAACTAAAGGTTCGTCTCCTTGCAGATTAATAATAAAATCTGAATCAATATCGTCGAGAATTTCTAATATTCTTGAAGTTCCATTTTTATGAAATTTATCTGTGAGAAAACCATCGACTCCTAAAGAATCAACGAAATCTTTGATAATCTTGTCCTCAGTTAATACTTTTAAAGATGCTTTAAAGTTAATATTCTGAGCCAATTCAATAACCCATTCGAGTAATGGTTTTCCTGCGATCTCCTTTAAAGGTTTATTAGGTAATCGCGAGGATCCCATTCTCACGGGGATTAAAATAGTACATGTTCTATTTTTCATTAACTAATACTTTGAATCAGTTTATTATATTTAAGTAAGTACCTTAAGAACAATAAATACTTTATTGAATCTGAATAATTGCTTGATTTTTTACGAGATTATCTATCTCACATACTTGGTCAATAAATTCAGGAATTGCATTAGATGGAATTGCTGAGGGACCATCACATTTAGCAAAATCTGGGTTTTTATGTGCTTCTATGAATAATGCGTCAATAGATGTAGCAGTTACTGCTTTAGCTAAATTTAAAGCATATCTTCTTCTCCCGCTTGATGCCGAGCTATCTTCATTTCTACATTGTAAAGAGTGGGTAATATCCACGCAAACTGGTTTTTTTGTTTGTTCTTTAACTATCTCGAGACCAATAATATCAACTATTTGTTGGTTATATCCATACATACTTCCCCTCTCACAAATAACAACATCTTCACAA
>MDTG01258626.1_pt1 | contig 13200 bp, 10 predicted proteins | sample 811421 | NCBI WGS metagenome assembly MDTG01 (sample SAMN05326645, study PRJNA326480) | marine metagenome | isolation source: seawater | place: Pacific Ocean: South East | collected 2011
ATCCTCAGCAACAATAGGAATATTTGTTCCAGGAGTATATTTCCCAAATTTATCTTCGTTAACTTCACCAATACATTCTATATAATTACGGTCAATTTCATAAAACTGAAGAAGAACATTGCCTTTTGTAGACGCACCTATTCCTGCTACTCTTTTGCCTTTAGAAGAAAGAATTTTTAGATATTCAATTAGCTCGTTTTTCATTTTATTGGTGTTTTCAATAAATTGATTAAACTTAATTTTTCTTTCTGTATCGAGAATATTTAATAATTTATTATACTCTCCATATTTGCTTTCTTTGTGTGATATTGTAATAGAAAAACTTCCGCCATTGACATCATTAAATTCAACATCGATAATTTTTAAATCACTTTGATCTAAGATGTACTTAATATCTGATAATGAGTAGTATTCTAAATGCTCGTGACAAATAGTATCAAATGAATTAGCTTCTATCATTGAAGGCATATAACTCTGCTCAGTTATCCAGATTCCATCGTCTTTCAAAATAGATTTTATTTCTTTTGAAAATGATATAGGATCTTGTAAGTCATAAAACATTGAGAATGAAGTTACTACTCTAGCTTTTTGTGTACCAAAGTGTTTTTTGAAAATTTGAAGAGAAAAAAAATCAGATATTAAAGCTATTTCCTTCCCATAAAATTCTTTGAATTTTTTACCAGTTGGGTCAATACCACAAAATTGAAGTTTTTTATTTTTATATGCATTTAATGTGGTTGCGTCGTTACTGCCAATATCTATGATGAGATCTCTATCTTTTAAATCAATAGATTTCTCAATTTTTTCAACCTTGGATCTGAGATGCTCAACCATGCTGCTGTTTAATCCTGATCTATATCCATAATTTTCTCCATACATTTCCTCGTGATCAAAATTATGTTTTAACTGAACCAAATTACATCCCTGGGTTCCATTACATCGCATCAAAGTTAATGGTCCTTTTGTTAAATTTACTGATTGATCAGACGGGAATACTCCTGAAAGTGAATGATTGCCAAGAGAAATCAATTCTTGTAAGTCATTACATCCACAAACTCTGCATGTCCGTTGTTCTGAATAATTATTTTTCAAGACTATAATCGCTTTCAACCATCATCTTAACTAATTCTTTGAAATTTATTTCTGGTTTCCAACCAAGTTTTTCCATTGCTTTTCTATTGTCTCCAATTATTTGAATATTTTGACTTTCACGCAACTTAATACTCTCATCGATTACGACAAAGTCACGATAATCTAAATTAAATATTTTAAAAGCCTCCTCACAAAATTCTCTTACAGTGTGACTATATCCACTAGCAATTATATAATCATCTGGCTCATCAGTTTGTAGCATCATCCACATTGCCCTTACATAATCTCCAGCAAATCCCCAATCTCTAGATTGATCTAAAGATCCTAATTTAAGTTTATCAATTTTTTTAAGCTTTATTTTTGCTACAGAAGATGAAATCTTTCTTGTAACAAAATTAAAACCTCTTCTTGGGCTTTCATGATTAAACAAAATAGCAGAATTACAAAATAGATTATAGTGTTCTCTATAAATTCTAATCATATCCGTAGCAAATGCTTTTGATGCGCCATAAGGACTTCTTGGGTGATATTTTGTATTTTCATCAAATTTATTGTGATTTTGTATACCAAATATTTCTCTACTAGATGAATTACAAAATTTAATCTTTTTATTTATTTCTTTTATGCATTCAAGAATTACCAAGACAAAATTTCCATTAATATATGATGACTCTATTGGCTGGTCATACATCCCCTCCCCTGACGTAACACCAATGTAATTATATACCTCATGAGGATTTACTTTTTTTATAATTTTGAGTACGTTGTCTTTTTTAAAGTCTTCGCATTCTATTAGTTTTACTTTTGTGCTGATTAGCCATTTTTTCTCTAATTTATTTATATTTCGCGATGTTCCAAATATTTCATAGTTTTTTGAAAATAGATAATCTGCCAAATATGAACCATCTTGACTATTTACTCCAAAAATAAGTGCAATTTTATTCATTTGTTACTTATTTAATTTTCTTAAGATATAGTGAACCAGGTTGTCTTTTTTCATCATGAAAGTATGCAATATTTTTAAGTTGACTAAAATAATTTTGATTTAGGTAATTTAATGCCCCGGTTATTTCCCAACTATCATTATGCGTCAGAAATGCCTCAACCAAATACTGTTCGTTCCATAATTTTACCTGATTAAATTGCCATTCAAAAGGATAATCATTAGGAGTAAATATATCGTGAATGTGAACATAAACCCCTTTTTTTAAAATTGGTAATATCTCGAGATATTCATAAATGACGTCGCCTTGCGGTCTAATAATATGGCTAGAGTCAATAAACAAAAGGTCACCTGCATTTAAATCTCTAAAAGTTCGCCTGTCAATATTTTCAACTATTTCTCTAAGAACTCTTATATTTTTACTCTCAAGCCATTTTACTTCATAGGGTTCAATACATATTTGTTCACAAATAATATTATCATCTTGATTCTTTTCTATAGCTTTTTTAATTATTAGACTTGAATATCCACACCCTATTTCAATTATTTTTTTAGGTTTGAAATATCGAACAAAATTGTATAAGTACTCAGCATCTCCACTCTCAAAACTGCCATTTCCAAAAAAAAAGTCATTTTTTGTATTGCTATCTACCCATTCATAAAATTCAGAAGAAAAATTTAATTTTTCTATTATATCAAGTTGTTTTTGTGTATTAAAATTAATACCTGGTAAGTCACGCTGAGTTGAAAGAGGTTTGGATAATTTTTTTGAATTAAAAATTGGTTCATAATAATGATCTATAATCGGAAAAACACCTATTGATCTAAATATTAATTTGCTTATTCTAAACCTTTGAATTCCAGCAACTCTTATAAGCTTTAATAAAATCGAGGAAATAAGGACAAAAATAGAAACAAATAAATCAACTACAGGTAAGATCAAAATTATTATTTTTTTAAACATTTTAAAATTATTTAATCAATTTTTTTCTATTTACCATGTACAGGTAAAAAGTAATCAAAAATATGCCTGAATAATACTGATTATTTAACAGGAATGTAAAAATGAAAAAAGTAAATATAGAAATATTATATGCAAAATTTTTATGATCTTTTACATTAAAAATCCAATAAAATAGGTAAATTATAAAGCCGTACACTAAGACAGATAATATTAATCCAAAATCATAAAGAATTGTTATTGCTCCTAAATTTGCTGACTTACCATATTCAAAGGAGATTTTTATAAGAGCTGAATTTAAGCCATTAGGTAATAAAGTAAGGTGATCCAATATAAGAGTTGCTGATAAAGTTCTTAGAGTAAAATAACCGGTTCCAATATACGATAGAGAGATCCATAATATAATGCATGAAATTAGAATGAATAATAAAGCCATTAGTCTCGAACTTAATCTGGATGCTAACCAAAAAGATATGTAAAAAATAAAGAAAACCACAGCAGCAAATTTTGCAATTGATAACACAATAATTAATGAAGTTATTAAAAATAATTTAAAATTAAATTTTTTATAAATAATGAAATTTATTAAAAATAAGTGAATAATAAAATTTCCAAGTGCAGTTGGTTCTTGAAAAATGAAATAAGGTCTCACATATTCTATACCGACAAACATTGGAAATACCTCTTCAATAAAGAAGAATGGTTTAGTTTCTAATTCAGGATTTATATTAGAAGTTATTGGATACAGTGCCCTTATAGAATTAGGATCGATTTGCATTAAATTAATTAATATTGAAGTAATTAAGACACTTAGAAAAACAGTATATATAAATATTGAACATAATTTTGCTAATTTTAATTGATCAATTTCTCTTAAGGGAAAAATAAGAAATATTATCAATAATTTTATAATTGTTTTAAGTGTTGTGATTGTAGGACTATCTAATAAGTTAAAAAAAGTATTAGACCCATCATTATTTAAAGATCCACTTCTACTAAGTTCACCTTTCCAGGATCTTTCAATATTTATATCAAATCCATATTTTAAATTATCAGGATTTATGAATGAAAATAATAAAACTAAAAAAAAAATTAATAGTAAACTTAAAATCACCTTTGATTTATCTTTTTGAAATAAATATACTGCTGGCAATAAATATAGGATGGTAGCGAAAGTAAAAAATTTATTGAAAAAATAGTCAAACATTCCTGAAGAGATTATAAAAATAGCTCCAAAAACGTATATAGAATGTAAACTTATTGGCCGATCCATAAAATTTTTTTAATTTAAATGATTTTGAATTTTATAATAGGTAGTTACAATTAAATTATATATCGTAAAAAATACTGCGACAATTGGTTTACGCCCGAAAGATAAGGCTGTTTGGTACATTTCAAAGACAGCATTATAACTATTACTTTGACCACCGATCTGAAAATACACATTTGCAAACTTACCTCTTTTACCAATTTTTTTAGATCGTAATAATCTAATTATCCATTGATGATCAGCTGTAATTTTTTTTTTAGTATCAAATTTACCTAACTCAGCGAAACAATTTTTCTTTACTGCTAATCCGGGATGTGGAAATGGCATTTTTTGTAGATACTCGCTCTTATCATCAATTTGCTTTGGGATAACTTTTTTTTTCTTTCCATTAGAATATATAAGATTTACTCCGGAATAGATATAATCTGAATTATCGATATTATAAATAAAGTTGTCCACATAATCTTCTGATACAGTATCACCAGCATTTAAAAAGGTAATTAAATCATTTTCAGCTAGTTTTATTCCATTATTCATTGCATAGTAAATTCCTTTATCTTTCTTCGATAAACATTTATCTATGTAACCTCTATTGCCTTGGATTACTGAGATGGTTTCTTTTTCCGAACCTCCATCTATGATTATATATTCAAAGTTTTTATTTTTTATTTTTTTAATAGAATTAATTGTATTATACAATCCGATTGGATCATTTAGAACTACTGTTATTATTGATAACTTCATCTAATAGGTTTCCTCAATTATCTTGCCGACTACAGAGTTGTTGTATTTTTGAAGAAAATTAATTCTTTCTTGAAGTTCCTTTTCCAATTCATTATTTGTTATCTTCGTAGCAATTTTAATTTGATTATTAAGCTCATCTCCATTCATTGGATTATAATAAAGTGCATTTTTACCCGCAACTTCTCTCGTAGCTCCTTTATTTGAAGATATGAGTGTTAAACCCATTGATAGTGACTCAATAAGTGGCAACCCAAAGCTTTCAAATAAAGAGGGAAAAATTAAAATTTTTGATTTTTTATAAAGCATTATTAATTTTTCTTGATCTATATGTTCATAAAAAAAGATATTATCAAAATTTACTATACTTTTTATTTTATCATTTACTTTACCGCAAATGATTAGTTTCCAATCTTTAAATAGATCTCTATTATTTTTTTTTAAAAATTTTAACGTATTTGATAAATTTTTTTGTGGGTGATCTCCACTAACAATCAAAATAATTTTTTCTTTGATGGATAAATCGATTTTTTTCATATAATTGAAGTATTGTTTATCAAGTGTATTATAAGTAACAAATAATTTTTCCTTATCTATTTGAAAAAATTTTATTAATTCTGATTTAGCAAATTCCGAAACCGTAAATATTTTATCAGCATTTTTAGCTAATTTAGGTACAGTGTATCTTCTATAAATGCTACCAAGCATTTGCTTAAAATTACTGTGTTGAGGAAACTTGTTTTCAGGATTCATAAAATAAGCATCATGAATCGTCTGATAAATTTTTATACCAAGCATTTTTGGGATTAAAGAAAATCCTGTGTTGCCAACAAAATGTATGATTGTAGATTTTTTTTTGAAAGCATAAATTGGAAATAATAAAAATTCCCACAAAGGATAAAATAGATTTGATAAATAATATAATTCAATCTTATCATTAATAATTGAGATTATTTCTTTTTTTATATTTTTTTGATCATGAAAAATTATAATTTTATAATCAGGTCTAAATTCACTTAATTGAGTTAATAATGAAAGCGTATATTGTCCAATGCCCTTTTTTTGTCTAAAAAGAAATCTTCCATCAATTGCTATTATCTCACTTCTCATCAGATTTGATTTTTTTAGATATACCTTTTTTTCTATATTATGTATTATAGTTTAATTATAATATATCATCTAAATTTTAACCAATAGTTGTAAAATTGAATAAGAATAAAATCGCTCTAATAACTGGTATCACTGGACAAGACGGATCCTATTTAGCAGACTTCTTGATTGAAAAAGGTTATATAGTGCATGGAATAAAGCGCAGATCTTCTTCTATAAATTCTTCGCGCATTGATCATATCTACGAGGAGCCTCAAAAGAAAAATAAGAAACTAATAATTCATTATGGTGACCTAACTGATGGAATGAACCTTATGGCAATTATTGATAAAATTATGCCAGATGAAATTTATAATTTAGGCGCACAAAGTCATGTTTCTGTAAGTTTTGATAAAGCTGAATACACATCAAATGTAAATGGTATCGGTGCATTACGAATTTTAGAAATTATAAAGAAGTTATCAAAAAAAAAATCTATTAAATATTATCAAGCTTCTTCATCAGAATTATTTGGATTAATACAAGAGCCAAGACAAAACGAAAAAACTCCTTTTTATCCTAGAAGCCCATATGCTGTATCAAAATTATTTGCATATTGGATCACAGTAAATTATAGAGAAGCTTTTGGTCTCTATGCTTGTAATGGAATACTTTTTAACCATGAGTCACCCAGAAGAGGTGAAACATTTGTCACTAGGAAGATTACAATTGGATTAGCTGAAATAGTTAATGGCATTTCAAATTGTCTATATTTAGGCAACCTAAATGCAAAAAGGGATTGGGGTCATGCAAAAGATTATGTGGAAATGCAATGGCTAATGCTACAACAAAAAAAACCAAAAGACTTTGTAATTTCAACTGGCAAGGTATATTCAGTAAGAGATTTTGTTCTTGAAGCTGCGAAACAGATAGGTTTAGAAATAAAATTTCGTGGTAAAGGATCTAATGAGATTGGGTACGTAAATAAAATAAAAAAAGGTTTAAATTATAAAATTAAGAAAAACCAAGTAGTTATAAGAGTTGACAAGAAATATATACGACCATCAGAAGTTGATGTGCTACATGGAGACTCTAAGCTAGCAAAAAAAGAGTTGAAATGGAAATCTAAAATAAGCTTTAAAGACCTTGTAAAAGATATGGTTTCACATGATATGAAACTAATAAATGAGAAGATTTTCCTTGAAAAATATCACTCTCAATTAAATAAAAATAAATAATGTCGATTGACAAGAAATTACCTATATTTGTTGCTGGGCATAACGGGATGCTTGGGTCAGCAATACAAAAAAAGCTTAGGCTATTGGGATTTACAAATATTATCGTCAAATCCAAAAAGCAACTTGATTTAACCAATCAAAGAGATGTAAATAGATTTTTTCAAAAAAATAAAATTAGTTATGTTTTTTTATGCGCTGGTAAAGTTGGAGGAATATATGCAAACAATAATTATCCTGCTGATTTCATTAAGAGCAATTTATTGATTCAAACTAATCTTATTGATGCGTCATTAAATTTTAATGTTAAAAGATTTTTATTCTTGGGCTCTAGTTGTATTTACCCAAAATTTAGTATTCAGCCAATAAAAGAAGATAATTGGCTAACTGGGAATTTAGAGGACTCTAATAGAGCAATGGCTACAGCAAAAATTGCAGGTATTGAAATGTGCTGGAGCTATAATCGACAGTTTAAAAAAAGAAATACAACAAAATATCTAGCTGTGATGCCAACAAATTTATATGGACCTAACGATCATTATGATATTTTAGATAGTCACGTATTACCAGCTTTAATCAGAAAATTTCATACCGCAAAAGAAAATAATCTTTCACAAGTTTCAGTTTGGGGTTCAGGTAAAGTTTTTAGAGAATTTCTTTTTTCGGAGGATGCTGCTGACGCATGTATCTACTTTATGTTTTTAGGAGAAAAGAAATTAATGAATTTTCTTAAGTCAAGTGATAAAAAAAAGCTTCCGCCGATAATAAATATTGGAACTGGAAAAGATATTCAGATAAAGCAGCTGGCAAACAAAATTAAGAAATTAACAAATTTTAATGGTAAAATTTTATTTGATACTTCTAAATTAGACGGTACTCCAAAAAAACTTTTAGACTGTTCTGTCTCAAAAAGTCTTGGTTGGTCAGCTAAGACATCTTTAGAAGAAGGATTGAAAAAAACATACAAAGATTTTACTAATAATATTCATAAATATATTAATTCAGATTAGAAATAACCTCGTCGTATAAATCTGCATATTTTTGACTGATAACAGAGTACGAAAAATTTTGAAAAATATAATTTCTTGCATTTTGCTGAATATTATTTTCACTTCCATTATCAAAGTTACCAATTTTATTTAGTGACTTTAGAACCCATTTAATTCCATTTGCAAAATCGTCAGTGTTAAATGACTTTGCTAGATAGCCAGTCTTTAAGTGCATTATCACCTCTGTAAGACCACTGTTGTTAAAGGCTACTACAGGTGTTCCACATGCTTGAGACTCAGATGCAGTCTGACCAAAAGTTTCTAGCCTGGATGGACATACAAATACATCGGCAGAATTATAAGCTGATCTTAGAACCCTAGGGTCTGATATATAATCCAAAAAAATAAATGGAATATTATACTTTGGTAGTTTTAATTTATTAATTTTCCCAAAAATAACACACTTGAATTCAACTCCTTGCGTAGTAAGTATATCGAGTGATTCTGCAAGTAAGTCTAATCCTTTGTTGTAATCAGTAGCTTCAGTTGCACCAAATAAAATTATTGTTATATTCTGTGGTAAATTCAAAAATTGCCTGCACTTTTCTTTGCTCTCAGGATACCATGTATCTGTATCAATTGGATTAGGAATTATTTTAATGCTTCTATTTTTCATTAAGTTGCTCTGTTTGACTTTGTTGAAAAGCCAATGACTTGGAACAACAATTTTAATTTTATTTTTCCAATTTTTTTTCTTTCTGTTCCATGTCCACTTATCTAAGTCAAAACCAAGTTCTTTTTTTCCGGTTTTATTAACATACCCTTCTATGAATCTATCACTTTCCGTAATATGTTCAGCTCCACAGAATGGCCACATATCATGAAATGTCCACACAATAGGTTTTTTTATTTTTCCAATATCTTCTATTGATATCATTTCATCATTGACCCAATGTAAATGGACTAAATCACAGTCACTGTTATTAATTTTAGTTAAAGTTGGAGTAGGAAATATCGAAATTGACCTCATTTTATTACTCCCAATCATGAGAATTTTTATTAAGAGTTGAGCAATGGTTGATCTTATATTGCCTGTAAAAGGAAAAAGTATTAGTAATAAAATATTTCTTGATTTCTCTGCATCTATTGAACCAATAAGTTTTTTTGAATAGTATCTTTTATTATCAGACAGTGCGCCATTGATTCTGTTAAATGCTTCTGCAGCTCCACCAAAAGATAAATAGCGATTTACATGAAGGATATTTCTTTTCATTTTTTTGCTACTCAATGTATTTGAATAAATTTCATTATAAATTTTTCCGATTGTCTTATAAGAAAAATTGTTTTCAACTCTTTCTCTACATTTTAAAGATACGAGATTTTGTTTTTTGTTTTTTTTATTTTTATAAGCCCACTTTATGCCTTCAGCAAAATCTTCTGTATCAAATGATTTTGCTAAGTAACCTGTCTCTAAATGAGAAATTACATCAACCAATCCACTATTATTGTAAGCAACCACAGGAGTACCACAAGCTTGAGACTCTGAAGCAACTTGTCCAAAAGCCTCTAATCTCGAGGGAGCTACAAATACATCAACCGCACTGAACAAATTTCTTAATTCATTTTCATTACTTAAAAAATCAAGATAAATTATGTCACAGTTATATTTTAACTTTAGCTCTCCTTTTTTCTTGCCAAACATTATTAGAGTAAAATCATTTATTTCATCTTTAAGGTGATTAAGAGTCTTCTCAAGCAAATCAAATCCTTTAACCGGATCATCAATGTTTTGCGCACCAAATAAAATAAGAAATTTATTTTTAGGTAAACTTAGTGCCTCTCGAGAAACTTTCTTTTCTTCAGGAAACCATTTACTTACATCTATGGGTATTGGTACTACATTTATATTCCAACTCCTCATTAAATCACTTGATTTGGCTTGTTCAGCTAACCATTTGCTGGGAGTAATTATTTCTATATTTTCTTTCCAGCCACTTTTTTTTCGGGTCCATGTCCATTTATTAATGTAGAAATTTAATTTTTTATTTATAGGTCTATTTTTATAACCATCTATGAAGTGACTCTCATCTGTATAATGCTCAGCTCCAGTAAATGGCCACATATCCATTATTGACCATATAATAGGTTTATTGATTCTTGATATATCCTCAATTGATAACATCTCATCATTGATCCAATGAAGATGAACGATGTCGGCGTCAGAATTGTTAATTTTTTTTACAATATTATTCGAAAAAAGATTAAGTGATAATAAACCTCTCTGAAATTTGATTGGATATAACATCAACTGAACAATAACTGATTTAAATTTGGAAAAACTTAATTCATCCTCACCTATTAATCTTTCAGAGTTAATTCCATATTCTACAGTTGCCATGAAAATTCTTGTACCAGCTATAGCAGCTCCGCCAGTTTTATTGTACCGACTAACGTGAATTATTTTCATACATCAACCCATAAAATAATTTCTTACTTTAATCACGTAAAAAATAATTTTTTCATAAAAAGTTGGTTGAATTGACACAAAGAATTCTTTTAATCTATTAAAGTAAATTTTATTTTCTGTAATATCACTAGTAAATACAAATTTTTTATTTTTTGAAATCTTGTTATCAAAATAGTTATTTGATTGTGTATGATGACCAGACCCATCATGTCCAATATTAATTGCATAAGCCTCGATAGGAATTACACATAATCCTTTTTTTAAAAAGATTGATGCATACCAAAAAATAGCCCAGGTATTTATTTTGCCATTAAAGTTCCACTGTACTTGTTTCCATAAATTTGGATTTGTCCCATCAAAATTAAAGTCATTTATCATTTGCTTATTAAAGGCGCTGAGCATCTCTTTATCTTTCCTAAAATATTTCCATTTTTTTTTCCAACTTCCCCAGGACCAACACTGCATTAAACGTGTGAGCACTACACTCTCTTTAATATCAAGTCTTTTAATAGGGTAAGCATAGCCTGTAATAGACATAACTTTATCCTCATTCTCATAATAATTGAGTGACTCATTCATGAAATTTAAAAAAAATTCCGATACAACAATATCATCTTCTAGCCAAATAAATTTCTCATGTTTTTCCAAGATAGAATTAATACCCTCGATTGTATTTCTGTAAAGCCCATAATTAATTTGTCTTAAAATAATTGATTTCTTTTTGAATCCTGTAATTGAAAATATAAATGACCTTACATCTTCAATCAATTTCTTATCTTTTTCATTTTTATAATTATCACAAAAAAAATATACTTCAGTCATCGAAGCCAATTCATTTTGCAGTAAAGAATTTATCATTTTTTTTGTATGATCTAGTCTGTTATAGACTGGTATACCCAAAGGTGCTAATTTTAAAAATTTCTTAGTCATTATAGTGATAAATTAATCTTCTGATTTTGTTTTTTAATCGATTAAAGAAATTGCCTTTTTTGTGTGCATATGAAACTCTATTTTCTCTTATCGGATATAGGCCTCTAGATTGAAGTGAGCCTCCTATTGACTCCAAATCATCATCGATTGAGGCAAATAATTCATATTTACAAATAGCTCTTCTGATGGGTAACCAATGAGTATCATTTGGCGCTTTTTCAAAATCAAACGGGAGATGTTTATCCCATCTCTTTTCACTGTTACTTTGTAAAATTTTTTCGAATAAATCTCGTTTTATAATAGAAACCAAAGATATAATATATGAAAGTCTTTCTTTTTGAACAAGGTGATTGTTTTCTCGTGTGTGGTCAAAATAGAATATATCATTAAGCTCAACCTTATCAACATTCTTATAACGTTTTAACATATCACCATCATTCCAATATGAATAAGTAAGTATGTCTGATTTAGAAGATATCATTTCATTTATAATAGTATTTAGTTTCTCAGGTTTTAGACATAAATGATCTTCAATCCAGATAAGTATGTATTCACTATTAATATTTTTTGATATCTGACGTGAGTCATATAGCCAGCCATTGCCAGACTCTAAATTGGTGCAAATCAAATTTTTATCTTTATCAATTAAATATTCCTGAACTTTTTTTGCAAATCTTCCTCTTACATTAATTACATAATTATCAATATTTACTTTTTTAAATGACTCGAAAGAGTCAATCATTCTTAAATAACGTTCCTCAGTATCAATAAAAACATTTGCAAATACTGATAAATTAGATTTCATTAGCTTTTCGATAATTTTCAATTGTTCCAATGTCAATTAAATGATCACTTATTTCATAAGAATAGATTCTATTTAAAAATCTCGGAATGATTTCAATACTAAAATCTTTTGCTGAAGGGTATTGATTTCTAATTTCATTGAGTGCTTTTTGTGACAAGATATAAATTGCTCCATTAGCAAGATTACCAGGGGGATTTATAGATTTTTCATAAAATTCTCTTACTATTTTATTTTTGTCAACGACTACAATTCCACACTTTGATGCTTCTTCAGTTTTAAAAGTCATCATCGTAATTTCACAAGTTTTGGGTCTATTCAAATGAATATTAATAAAATCTAAAAAGCTGGTTGAACAAAAGTTATCAGCATGAATTAGCAAGCCATCTTTTTCATCGAAAAAATCTAAATTTGAAATAAGCGTTCCTGCTGTGCCCAAAAGTTCAGTCTCATGAACTAAATTTATATTTTTCTTATACTTGCTATTCATCACATAATCAGTAATTTTGTCACTTAAATGGTGAGTGTTTATAAGAAAATTACTTATTCCATCATTAGTTAATTGCTCTAGCCATATTTCTAATAATGGTTTTCCATTTATCTTCATTAAACATTTTGGAGTATTATCAGTAAGTGGACGTAATCTAGTCCCTAAACCAGCACATAATAATATTGCTTTCA
>MDTG01367213.1_pt1 | contig 13200 bp, 15 predicted proteins | sample 811421 | NCBI WGS metagenome assembly MDTG01 (sample SAMN05326645, study PRJNA326480) | marine metagenome | isolation source: seawater | place: Pacific Ocean: South East | collected 2011
ATTGGCGGTGGCGGGCTTCGCCATATTGATGAGCCTGCTGACGCTCGCCGCGATGCGCCTGCCGCAACTGGCTCCCGTCTGGGCGCTTGGCCTCACCCGGCGCAGCCTCGCGCGGCTCGATCTTCTGCGCGCGGTGGTGCTGGCGGCCCTCACCGCTGCGCTTGCCCTGCCTCTGGGCCTGGCCCTCGCCTGGGCGCTGCTGGCGGTGGTGAATGTAGAGGCGTTCGGCTGGCGGCTGCCGATGTATCTCTTTCCGCTCGAGTACCTGCGCCTCACCGGGCTGGCGCTGCTGGCGGCGGCGATCGCCGCCAGCTGGCCCGCCTGGCGGCTGTCGCGCACCCCGCCCGCGCAATTGCTGGGAGTGTTCCGCAATGAGCGTTAAGACGCTTGTTCTGCTGCTGCTCCTGCCCGCGCAGGCCATGGCGCAAGGCTTTGCCGGGCTCGGCACCACCGCCGACGGCTTTGCCACGCCGGTGCCGGGCCGCGCGCTGGACTTTCCCGCCGATCATGGCCCGCATCCCGCCTATCGCATCGAGTGGTGGTATCTGACCGCCAACATGACCGGCCGCGACGGCACGCCCTACGGCCTGCAATGGACGCTCTTCCGCTCCGCTCTCGCCCCGCAGGATGGCGAGGGCTGGGATACCCCTCAGCATTGGATGGGCCATGCCGCTGTGACCACGCCCGAGGCGCATCACGTGGCCGAACGTCTGGCGCGCGGCGGTATCGGGCAGGCGGGGGTGGAACCCGCGCCGTTTCAGGCCTGGATCGACGATTGGGCCATGCAGGGCCCCGATTTCGACACCCTCACCCTCACCGCGTCGGGCCCGGATTTCGCTTATGATGTCGATCTCTCCGCCACCGGCCCGCTGGTCCTGCATGGGGACGCCGGCTATTCCGTCAAATCAGCGGCAGGTCAGGCCAGCTATTACTATTCGCAGCCCTTCTACGATCTCACCGGCACGCTGACCCTGCCCGCGGGCGATGTCGCGGTGACGGGCCGCGCATGGCTCGACCGGGAATGGTCCTCGCAACCGCTGGCCGACGATCAGCAAGGCTGGGACTGGTTCTCGCTCTCGTTCGACAGCGGTGACAAGCTGATGGGCTTCGTGCTGCGCGGGGCCAGCGATTTCACCGCCGGCACGTGGATCACGGAGCAGGGCGCGACCACCGCCCTGGCCGACGGGGCCTTTCAGGCAACGCCGCTCGCATGGCATGAGGTGGCCGGGCGTGAGGTGCCAGTGGAATGGCAAGTGCGCCTGCCCGAACAGGGTCTGGACGCGACGGTGACGGCGATAAATCCCGATGCCTGGATCACCACCTCGGTGCCCTATTGGGAAGGGCCAGTGACCATCAGCGGCAGCCACACCGGGACCGGCTATCTGGAAATGACCGGCTACGAGGAGTGATCCGGTCACGCCGCGCGATCTGCGGCGTGACCGGCTGGCCCTTAGCTACCCGGCGTGAGCTTGTGGATCGAGCCTTCTTCCATCGCGGTATAGAGACTGCCATCCGGCCCCAGAACCAGCGCGCGGAAGCGGCCCGTTTCCATCGGCAGAGTCATCTCGGTGACATCAACAACGGATATCCCCTCGTCGAGTTCGATCACGTCGATGCGCTGTCCGATGGGGGTGCCGCCAAAGCCGATCCCCATCAGGCTGACCGCCAGGGCGCCGTCCCAGTCGCCCCATTGCTCGCCCTTCAGGAACGCCGCAGCCGAGGTGCCCTGCGACCAGCCATTGTTGGTCCAGATCGGCGGCATCGCGTCGGGATAGGTCTCGAAATCGGTCATCGGCATGAACGAGGCGCGCTCGTAGCGGTTCATCCCCTCCGACTGGTTGGGCATGTAGCCGCAATACCCGTCCGGGCAGTCGCCGCGCCCGGCCATGTTGTCGCGCGGATCCCAGCCGCCATTGCCGCCATTCTGCAAGACGGTGATCTCGTCCGAATGCCAGGGGCCATGCTCTGCCGTGATCGGCGTGCCGGTGCCGGGGTGAAAGGCGATGCCCTGCACATTGCGATGACCGTAGGTATAGGTGCGCGGGTCGAACCCCTCGGGTGGGGCATTGTTGGCATGAGGATTGCCGTCAGTGTCGATGCGCAGGACCTTGGAGCCCATCATCGTGGGGCTTTGCGGCACTTCCGGGTTGTGGTTGTCGCCGGTGGTCAGCCACAGCGCCCCGTCGGGGCCAAAGCGCACGCGCCCGCCATTATGCGCGCCGGGGCCGCCGAAGGGATGGTCGCTGGCCTCGACCTTGTAGGGCACGTCATCGACAATGTCGGTGCGCTCCGACACGTCGGTGAAATCCTCGTTCACCAAGAGGCGCATCAGCCGATTGGTGCGGGGATCGGATTTCTCGGAGGTCGAATAGACATAGATCCGACGGTTGTCGGAGAAATCCGGGTCGATCGCGACGCCCATCATGCCCGCTTGCCCTTCACAGACAAGATCCCCGGCGGTAGAGGCATAGCCTTCGCTGCCCGACATGCCCAGAAGCGCGTTGACCGTGCCGTCGGGCATCCGCACCGACAGGCCATCGCATTTCTCGGTGAAGAACATCGTGCCGTCCTCGAGAAAGGCCATGTCCCACGGGCTATCGAGCCCGTCGAGCACGATCTCGTGTTGCAGGCTCGTGGTGTTCATGCCGGATTGTGCAAGCGCAGGGCTTGCGCCGATCACGGTGGCGATGGCCCCTGCGGTCAGGCTGGCCAAGGCGCATTGGGTTGGTCGAATCATCATGGTTTCCTCCCTTTAACGGCCGTCGCTTGCGACCGCTTTCCTGTTTCGCATCCCCAGCATAACCCGGAATGCGTGTGTCGCAACACCCGGATGTCCCAAAAAGGGGAAACGCTCCCAGGCGCGGGCCAGGCGCAAAGGCGTGCCTCCTCTGCCGCGCGGCTATACTCCGCGGCCGTGCTTAAAGCAGTTTTCAAGGCCATTTCCGCGGTCTGGTCAGTCCCCGCAGGCGGGCTCGACGCGACGGTCCGGGCGATCACAACCCCAATACATGGATGACGACCTCGGTACCCGATTGGGAAGGGCCGGTGAGCATCATCGGCAACCATTCCGGCACCGGCTATCTGGAGATGAGGGGTTGCGACAGGTGATGCAAACACGTGTCTGTGACACAGCGCCGGGCCATTCCCCCTACAGCCCCGCGCCGATTTCGGCTATGACGGCACATGCCGCAATGCAGCAAGAAAGGGTGCCCCATGCCGAAGAACCAAAAGCCGATCAACCTCGCCCTTCAGGGCGGCGGCGCGCACGGGGCCTTCACCTGGGGTGTGCTCGACTACCTGCTGGAGGATGGACGCCTACGCATCGCGGGCGTCTCGGGCACTTCGGCGGGGGCGATGAACGCCGTGGCGCTCGCCGATGGCTATACGCGGGCGGGCCCCGAGGGCGCGCGCGCCGCGCTCGACCAGTTCTGGCGGGCGATGAGCGCAAGCGCCCAGCACACGCCCCTGCAACGCACGCCGATGGACCGGCTGACCGGCAACTGGGGACTGGAGAACAACCCGTTCTACCACTTCATGAATGCCCTCACCGGGGTCGCCTCACCCTACCAACTCAACCCGATGAACATCAACCCGCTGCGCGATCTGGTCGAGGAGAGCATCGATTTCGAGATGGTGCGCAAATGTACGGCTTTCGAGCTGTTCGTCTCGGCCACCAATGTCGAGACCGGGCGCGTCAAGGTCTTTCCGCGCGAGGATCTGACGGCGGATATGGTCATGGCCTCGGCCTGCCTGCCACAACTCTACCGCGCAGTCGAGATCGACGGCGTGCCGTATTGGGATGGCGGATATATGGGCAACCCGGCGCTGTTCCCGCTTTATGGCAAGACCGGCACCGACGATATCGTCGTCGTCCAGATCAACCCGATCGAGCGCAAGGGCGTGCCACGCTCGGCGCAGGAGATCGAGAACCGGCTCAACGAGATCAGCTTCAACGCCAGCCTGCTGAAAGAGCTGCGCGCCATCGACTTCGTCGACCGGCTGATCGCGCAAGGCAAGCTCTCAACCGATCACTACCGACCAGTCAAGGTGCACCTGATCGAGAATGAGGACGCTCTCAAGCCGATGGGGGCCTCGTCCAAGATGAACGTGGAATGGGCCTTTCTCACGCGCCTGCGCGATATCGGACGCGAGACGGCGGCAACATGGCTCGACAACTACCATGACCGGATCGGCGTTGACAGCACGGTCGATCTGCGCGCCATGTTCCAGGGCATCGGGGCCGAGCATCAAGGCTGATGTCGGCCTCTCTTTGCTCAGGTGACGCTTCCGGCTTCGCGGTCAAAGGAATATACCGCGACCGCCGACAGTTCCGAGTAGCGTAGGGAAAAGGACTGCTTGAGATTTTCAAAAATCTCGGCCTTTTCTGTCACGAACTGGTTCATTTCCTGCACCGAATCGAAACGGACGGTGACAGCAACGATCCCCTGCTTGTCGAGCAGGATACTGAGGCTCGCGATATTCGCCTCCGAGATTGCCCCGCCAATTTCCTCCGACAGGAACGAGACCCCGATTTTGGCCTCAGTCATCGACGTGAATTTCAGATTGTAGACCTTGCTGTACATCCTCAGACTTTCACTTCTTCCATCATGTCGAACATGGCATTGAGCAGATCCGTGTCACGGATCGGCGATGCCTTGGCCTTGTACGCGGCAGGTCCAATCCCCTGCCCCGTCCGCAGCGTGTTACCCTTGGCCGACAGGCCCAGCTCAGGCCCGTTTTCCTCAGCTAGGCCCACCTGCAAAACTGCGGCGCGCCCGGATTTATCGACATGTCCCCCCACACAAAGTCTCAGAAACGCCCGTGCGGTCAGGAGATCCGTCACCCCGGCCTTGGACAAGGCGTCAAGCACGCCTTCGCATTTCGCGGCCAGAATCTCCTGCTGATCCGCTTGCAACTGAATTGTCAGCGCCATATCCGCAGCTATGCCCAATAGCAAATCGACCTGCTCTGACGACAAATATCTTGGCGTAAAATCAACCGCGCAGATCGTACCCAGCACATAGCCCTCCTGCGTCACCAGCGGAAAGCCCGCCCAGAACACCCAATGCGGATCACCTGCCACCAGTGGGTGATGGCGAAACACATCATTCTCGCGCAAATCCGGTACAATATACGGTTTAGTGTCCAGAAGCGCGTGCTGGCATAACGTTTCCTGGCGAGCCACCTCGCTCACACCTGTAAGGCAGCCTGTGAAATTCTCGGACAGAAAATATTGCCGTGCCTCGTCAATAAGACCGGTATAGGCGACTGGCACCCCTGCCACGTGCCGAAACATACGGGTATAGATGTCAAAGCGCATCTTGTTGTCGGTGCCCATCAAGCCGGTGCGCCTGACCTCGGAAAGGCGACGGACCTCATTTGCAGGCATGCGCGCCGCGACGAATTCCAGCTCTGTCATGGTTCGTTCCTTGTTTCTGCAAGGAGCAGAACGACCGACATATGCCGTATGTTAACGATAAGCGCCCAAGACAGGCCTACCGGCCCTCGATCTTGATGAAAAAGCTGGTTTGCGCGCCATTGGGGGGTGCGGGAAAGGGCGCTGCGCGCTGCACCACGGTCAATGCAGCCCGATCAAGCCGGGTCGAACCCGAGGATTGCGCCACGCCAACCGAGACAAGACGCCCCCCCGGCGCGATGCTGAAGCGCACCATCACGACCCCGCGCACCTCGGCATGCGGGCGTGGAACCCGCGCAAGATGGCGCATCACCTCGCCGGGATAGTTGCTGGCGGCGGCATTGCCCTGCGCCTCGCTCCGACGGGAAGTATCGCGGCCCTGCTGAGTGGCGGTGGCGGCCTCGGCACCGGCAACGCTGCCGCGTCTCGCATCACGGGTGGCGGTGTTGCCCTGCTCGCTGCGGGGGCGCGTCTCGCGCTATTCGGGCTCGGGCGTTTGCCTTGCGGCGGCCTCTCCGATTGCGCGCGGGCGGGCCTGCGGACGGCGCGAGACCTGCACCCCCGCCTCCCTCTTGGGCTGCGCCTCGATCACGTCTTGCGCGGTGGCCGCGGCTGCCACCGTGGCGGTGGCCGACCGCATCGGCGCAAGATCATCGGCCCTCTCTCGCGCCACCACCGGGCGGCGCATCGACACGACCGCCCCGGCAGTCGGCACCGCCGCGATCACGGCGCGCGGCGTGTCCCGGCGCGGGGCCTCTTGCGGTGCGACCGGTGTCTCGACCACCTCGGCCTGCCGGTTGGGCGTTACCGTACTCTCCGAGACCGGCTGCGCCGCCCCCGTCACCATATCGACAAAGCTGCTGCCGAGCGTGGCCTCCACCGCCCCCGCCCCGCCCGGGACCTCGATCCGCGCAGGTGTGTCCGAAACCCACAGCCCCGCGCCATGCAGCGCCAGCGCGGCCCCGGCGCAAGCAATCAGCACCAGACGCGAGCGGCGGATCATGGCAGCCCCCGCTCGGTGATCATCACCACGCGGGCCGCCCCTGCTGCGCGCAGCGCCTCACCCAGCCGGATCAGGTCGGGCGCGGGCAGCGCGGCATCGGGGACGATGCGCACGATCTCCTCGCCCCCGACCTGCGCCATGTAGGCCGCCGCATCCGCCACCGCCGCCCCGCGATAGACCAGCCGCCCGTCGGCATGCACCACGAGCGCGTCGGGTGGCGCGCGCCCCTCCAGATCGGCGGTGCGCACCAGCTTCAGCGCGCCATCGAGCGGCGGCGCGAGCGTGGCGGCGGCCATGAAGAAGATCAGCATCAGGAAAACGATGTTGATCAGCGCGATGGTCGGCTCGCGGCGGGTTCGGTTGGCTCTCATGACGGTACCAGCACCTGCACCGATAGGCCAGCGATGCCACGCAGCGCAAGCAGAAGGTCGGTCAGCCGCTGTGCGCTGACCTCCGCCCCCGTATTGACCAATGCGCGCGCCTCGCCGTCGATCAACGGCCCAAGCGCCTCGGCCAACCCGTCGAGCGGCACCTCCCGCGCGTTCACGCGCAGGGTATCGGCGCGCAGTTGCACGAAGATCGGGCGCGCCTCGGGCGCGGCCCCCGGCCCCGTGCCCGCGGTCGCCAGATCCACTTCCGAGAATTGCGAAAAGGTCGAGGACAGCATGAAGAACAAGAGCAGCAGAAAGATCACGTCGATGAGCGAGGTAAGCGACAGTTTGGGCCGCCGGAACGGGGCTCTAGGCACCTTGGGGCACCGCCCCGCCCTGCGCCACGCTTTGGGCGGCCTCGTGCAGATCGGGCCCCAGCACCATGCTCAGCGCATGATCGGCAAGCGCGCGCTCCTCGGCGATGCGCGATTCGAACCACGACAGCACCACCGAGGCGGGCATCGCCACCGCCAGACCGGCAGCCGTGGTCAACAACGCCACCCAGATCCCCCCCGCCAGCAGTGAGGGATCGACCTGGCTTCCCGCCGATTGCAGCGCCTGAAACGCCTCGATCATCCCCAGAACCGTACCGAACAGGCCCAGAAGCGGTGCCACCTGCGCCACCGTGTCGAGAAAGCGGAAACCGCGTTCGAGCCGCGAAAACCGTGCCTCGGCCTCGGACTCGATCCGTCGCGTGGCCTTGGCGTCGCCCGGGTTGGCGGCAAAGGCTCGGGCGATCACCGGCGCAAGATAGCTGCGCGAGCGCTCCAGCCTGCGGCGCGCGGCATGGCTCTGGCCCCGGTCCCAGTCCGCCACGGCGGCACGCAGCGCATGGTGCCGCCCGACGCCCGAGGCGCGAAACTGCCAGAGCTTGTAGAGGATCACCGCCAGCGTCGCCACCGAGATCGCGGCGATGATCGCAATCACCGGCCCGCCCATCTCGATCAGCCCGGCAAGCCGCTCGATCATCGCATTCATCCGGGTCATCCCGTCACCTCGATTGCGGTCTCGCTCGACAGGCGCAGCCCCGTCAGACATGCGGCGGGCGTCAGGCCGTCGCCCTCGCAGGTGCCGATGCCGTTGACCAGAACCCCGCCGATCCCGTCACAGCCCCGCCCCGCCAGATCGAACTGCCGCACCCGGGGCCGTCCCTCGGCCAGGGTGCCGAAATCGAAGAGCGTCATGGTGGCCACCCGGCCCGCGCCATCGAACAGCACCGCCTCGGCGACAAGGCTTTCGATATCCGCCCCCAGATCGTTGCGGATGACAAAGCTCAGCCGACAGCCCCCCGCCTCGGTCGCGGACACGGCGTTAAGGGTGATACTCAGAGCAGCCTCCTCGGCGGCTTGCGCAGGCCCCGTTACGGCCCCGGCAACCAGCGCGAAAATTGCGATGAATGTATGGCAGATGCCTCCCCGGCGCGGCGCGGTCATGACAGCTCCTTTCCGCCCCGTTCATCAGGGGCATTCGGATCACGGGGCTGGCACGAGGCTGGCTGAGAGGATCAGTTGCACGCACGGCGTGGTGCGCAGGTGATGTTATCTTATCAATTCATGATCAAAAGAGTCAAGTACATCCACCGGACCGCCGCGCCACTGCCCGTACAATGCCCATGCCGCACCTCGGAATGTCTGCCAACCGGCCTTTCGAACCCCTATGCAAAACCTGCCCGGCAGGTACATCAAGGTCGCCCAACCCGACCGCCCGGCACCGGAAACGACGGGCATACAGAAGGACACGAAGACGCGAAAGCAGAAACTATAATTATTTCAGTATCTTAATGGTGCCCCCACACGGACTCGAACCGCGGACCTACTGATTACAAATCAGTTGCTCTACCAGCTGAGCTATAGGGGCACGAGCGCGTCATTAGCGACGAATCCACGGCGGTTCAAGAGGGTTTGTGCCCTGCGCCACCGCAGGGGGATTGCGGTTTCACTCCGCCCAAAACCCCTTATATTGACCGATGAACCAGAGAAAGAGGCGCAAGGTCCCCATGCAGGTCGCACTCCACGCAGGCGCACATATGACGGATGAGGACAGGCTGATTGCCTGCCTTGCCGAAAACCGCGACACCCTCGCGCGTTACGGCACCAACGTGCCGCCACCGCCCAGCTATCGCAAACTTTTGCGTGATATCCTCCAGCATGCGCAGGATGCAGGGCTTGCGGGCGATGCGCGCGACGTGGTGATCGACGCGATCAGCACCGAGGATGTCACCGACAGGCTCGTGCTCTCCAACCAGGGATTCTTCGGCACGCCCAAGATGGCCGTCGGCGGGCCGATCCTGTACCCGGCGGCGGATATGCGGCTCAGCCTGTTCCGGCAGATTTTCGCAGGCGACGAGATCGAGCTTTTCCTTGGGCTGCGCAACCCGGCGATGTTCCTGCCCGCCTTGCTGCGCGGCACGCCCTACACTTCCGTCGCGCGTCTTCTCAACGACAACGATCCCGCCGACATGCGCTGGTCCGAGTTGATCGCACGGATCCGCAACGCCCATCCCGACATGCCGATCACCGTCTGGTGCAACGAGGACACGCCGCTAATCTGGTCGCAGATCGTTCGCGAGATGGCCGGGATTGATGCCACAGTGCCGATTGCAGGCGAATTCGCGCTGCTGTCCGAGATCATGACCAAGCCGGGTCTGCAACGCTTTCACGCTTATCTGCAGGCGCATCCCAACATGACCGAGGTGCAGAAACGCCGTGTGATCGCGGCCTTCCTCGACAAGTTCGCCGACGAAGAGGCGATCGAGGAGGAACTCGACACGCCGGGTTGGACCGACGAGATCGTTGCACGTCTCAGCGATCTTTACGACGAGGACCTCTACGAGATCCAGCGCATCGACGGGGTGCAGATGATCACCCCCTGACAAGCCATTCACCCGCCCTGCGACACGTGTTACACTAACTAGGACTGTCGCAGCGCGCAGCGGTGAAATTGGTGCAGCAAAGACGAGGCGGGTGGTGCCCCAAAGACTCAGCATACGGCTCCTGGCACTGATGCTTGCGCTGCTCTTCGGCGGCGTGCCCGCCCTCGCCGAGAACGGCCGGTCCACCACCCCGGCCCACCCGCCTGCCGGGTTGTTGTGGAACAGGACCGGCCTGCCGGCGGTGTTCCCACTTCAGGTCAAGACGCCACCGGGGCCGGACTATCACCTGACCCTGATCGACACACAGACCGGCGAGGCCGCGCTTGCCGCCTATATCAACGGCGGCGCGTTCTTCAGGGTATTAGTCCCGCCGGGCACATTCCGTCTGCGCTTTGCCACGGGCAGGGACTGGCATGGCGAGGATGTTCTCTTCGGCGAAGGCGGGGCGACACACCACTTCGAGTTGCGTCGCCCACTGACATTCGAGACGCGCGGCCTTGGCACCAAGGCGGGCCATATCGTGACGCTGACGCCCGGCACGTCCGACGAGATCACACGCGCCGCGCGCAAGGATCAGTTCATTTGCCAGTCCTTCAGACCCGGATTTGCATCTCCCGCGCGCTCACCTCTCGACCGGCGGGCAGATCAAGGGGCGCGCGGCAAGGGCGATCTCTCCGACAGCGAAGCCATGTTCTATGATTCTCTTCCGCGACCGCGCCATGACGTGCGATCCCGCTACTGCGGCTAAACGCTCGGTCACCCCCGCCGGATGCTGCATTACGCCACGCAACAACCCAATCGCCCAAGAAAAATTCCGATGTCAGCAGACCTTGATCGTCGGCACGCCGCTGACGATCTTGCCCCCATGGGCAGTACCATCGCCGATCCGCATGACACCCTTGCCATTGATCTTGACCCGCGACGAGCCTTTGACATGCTTGTCGGGGCCGGGCATGCCGGTGCAAAACGCCGCGCCTCCCTCGACCGCCCATGGAATGCCATTGAAGGTCACATGCGATTGACCCGCGGTGATGACCGGACCACCGACATGCGGTTTGGGGCCGGGATCGACCTTGGGGCAGACATGCATCATACCGAGGATCGCAAGGGGTTTGCTGGACATATCAGGCTCCTGTTTCCGGGGCGTCGGCAATCTGGGAGAGAAGGGCGTCAACCTCATCCTCGGACGGCGGCTGAACACGCAGCGGCATGCCTTTCTCCAAAAGGTCGAACCGCGTGCTGACCAGCCTGTTATCCGACATCTCGTGCCGTTGCAGCACCTGAGGTGTACCATAGGCCTCGCCGAATACTCCATCCAAGCCTTTCATGAACCGCGCAATTTGGTCCGCATCGAACTGTGGCAAGTAGGTATTAAGATGCTGCGGGCGGTAAAACTTGAAATAATAGGTGTTGTTCTCGTCATCCTGAACCTTGATGAATTTCTTCAGCTGCGTCTTGAGCTTCGCCATAGGCAGGCGCGTGTGGAACATGATACCCCAGTTCTGACCATAGCCCTCCTCTACATACCAATCCCACGCATCACCGTAGCGGCGCAACTCGATCAGCCACGGGCCGACATCCGAAAGCTCCTCAAACGCAGCGCCGTCAAAAAGACAGCGCGCGGGTTCCGAGAACGCCTCGACACAGACCGGGATATCGGGGCTGATTGAAGCATCGAGCAGAAGAAAGGCCCTGAGCGGCGGGGTTTCGTCATCGCGGGCCTGTTCCCGCGCAGCAGCATCAGCGTCAAGCGGATCGAAGATCAACGCATCCAAAGCCAACGCAATAGCCTCTTTCTCGGGCGGGGGAGAGATGAATTCGGGCAGGTCCATCAGGCGGTTCCTTCAAAATAGTGGAGTCTAGGCCGAGTCACGGCACATCGTCTCATAAGATCATCCCGTGTCCATCGCCGTGGTCGTCAACCGTCAAGCCGACCATCGGTGCCAGTTCCCAGATGCCTTCAAGCGAGAGCATAGTGGCCAATTCACCCAGATGGTTGTCCGTGTAACGGTCTATGAACGGTGTAGAGATCATGGCAGGGGCACCAGATTGCGCGGCGGCCGGGGGCACCAGATCAGAAGGAAATATCGATGGTACGGGTAATGTGTCATTCTGCCAGCACCTGAGAAACGGCCCGCAAGACGTTGCCAAGCCGCTCCATATCCACCGCGGTCGGAGAGCGCGACGGATCATTTAGCAGCTTTGAAAGCTCGTTGAGATCGTCGTCGAGCGATCCGATCGGAAGCGCCCCGCCAAAATCCGCTTCAAGGTCGAACATGTCTTCTGTTGCCACAGACTGGTACAGGTCCTTGCCAGTGAGGGTGACCTCGTGAATGCCACGTTCCTTGTATTCATCGACGATACGCTGCGACAGGGCCGCAAGCACCGCCAGATTCAAAGACTCAGGGGCGTCCATCATTGAATTTCCAAAGCTCCCTCTATCTCTCGAAGCGGCCGAACTGTTGCGAACTCAACCGCAGAGTCATGCCTATTTCCCTTTGCACTCCTGCGCGAACGGTTTGTCCGAACTCAGCGCATCCACCTGATCGGGCGCGCCTGAGGTGAAATCGACCTTGGGCGACTTGACCTTGAGGTGCTTGGCCTTGATCGTGATCCCGCTGCTGTCGATGATGATCGTCCCGCCGGGGCCGCCGATGATGAACTTGTCCTTGGCGTGCAGCGTGTGCTTGCGCGTGCGCGAGAAGATGCTCTTCTTGGCCTCCAGATCGTAATCCTCGCCGACCTTGGTCTGCATCAGCTTGCCCACCGAGGTGGTCAGCACGTTGCCGACCAGAAGGTTCTTGGCCAGGCCCACCTGTTCGGTCGAGCCCTGACCAACGGTCTCTTTCTTGTATTTCTCGACGGTCAGATTCATTGTCCCCGTGGACGGCATGATGCTCTGCAGAAGCCGCCCCATCATGGCCCCCTTGCCCAGTTGGTCGGCACCACCCGCGTGACGATGCCCGCCGGACCCGGTAAACTGCCCCTTCATGGCAATCGCGGCCAATTCGCGCGGCAGGTCGCTGACCCCCGCCACGATCCCGGCAAACCCGGCGACCCCGCCGCCTGCGCCGGCCTTCTGAACGCCCTTTTGCATGAACTTGCCGCCCGCCTGCACCAGCGGCATGAGCATCTGCAAGAGCCCCGCACCGTTGCCCCCGACAAAGATGCTCTTGTTCGCGCCCACCCGCTCCATCGCGTTGGCAGCGACGTTGAGCGACGCATTCGCCCCGATCTGTTCGACGCGGTTGGCCGAGATATTGGCGCTTTGATCATTCAGAACCCGGATCGTCTGATCCTTCTGCGCGTGGATGGCCATGTTTTCCTGACCGGCCTGCGCCTCGAAGCTGATCTCGTTGAAGCCCTCGCCCTGATGGGTATCGGCGCGGATCACATGCTTGGTCTTGTGCGCCGGCAACTGGTAGGGGCGCGCGGTCTTGCCATTGAACACACAGCCCGTGACCATCGGCTTGTCCGG
>MDTG01040312.1_pt1 | contig 13199 bp, 14 predicted proteins | sample 811421 | NCBI WGS metagenome assembly MDTG01 (sample SAMN05326645, study PRJNA326480) | marine metagenome | isolation source: seawater | place: Pacific Ocean: South East | collected 2011
AAGATGAGGATTGACAAATAGACTCTTTGTGTTAATGTTCTGACTTGTTCTAAAAGCATACAAAGGAGAAAGTATGTCACCTTACACAAATCATTTCCCTATCCCTGCGGAAGAAATCGCACAAACCACATATAATAAGCTCAAAAGAGAAAATCGCATTGACGAGTGGTATGCTGCAAATAAAGACGCTAAGGACTTAGACCCTAAGAACAATATACTCGATGAAGTTACAATCATTCTTGTTTCTAAGATCAAAAAAGAGAAAACTGTAGAATAGTATGAAGTGTAGAGAGCCTAGAACTTCTAAAGAATACTTAAAGAAGTCTACACAAGACGTTGCTTTTATTATGCAACAAGCAAGTGATGAAGATATCGAGTTTGCACTCGAAGCTGATGTTCGTGTTTGGCCATTCTTCACAAAGTTTTTAGAAGAAAATAACATACATCTTGACCCTATGGTCGAAGGCATTATCTTAATGAAATGTGATGTTTTTGTGAATGCACTGTGTAAGTTCAAAAAGGTCTATAAAGTAAAACGACCTTATAAACAAGCTCGAAAATTCGGAATTGACTTACCTAACACATACACAAAGACGCTGAGTGGGGTAGGCTATAGCTATCCCTCAGGACATGCGGGTCAATCTCGGTTTTATGCTCATGCGATCATGCAAACTGCAGGACATCAGGTTTCAGATCACGTTCGATTTGAGTTATTCAATCTTGCAAAAAGAATTGCTTTTTCTAGAATTCAATTAGGTGTGCATTATCCACAAGATATACGAGAGGGTGAAAGATTAGCAGATCAAAGATTTGGTTTCTGAGTGTGAAATAAAGTATAATCACCCCAACTTTGTCCATAGGAGTGAGATATGCCTACTTTTGTAAACGTCACGAACCCTGCTTCAAATGAAATAATTGTTTCTTCTTCCTATTTAGAGGGAGTTGGTGCAGTGAATCGCTTGGGTGCTTCTCAAATAGAGCATACTTCAGCAACGAATACACTAACAAATGATATTTTCTTCAAGTTCTATAGGTGTACTGATACAGGTGGTACGAAAGTCTATTCGAACCTTGACATATCGGCTTCTATTTCAAATTCAACGATAGAATCACGTTTTCTCACAATGCTTTTTTCTCAATACTATTTTGATAATTTGATTGTGAATGACATTGGAGGGTCTTTCCCTGACATTGCAGAAAGGTTAAGTGGTGTTGCTAATCCGAATACCAACCTCTCATCGACTTTAACCATGACTCCAAGTGGAAATAGGGGAAATTATGTAGAATTTGTAGGGATGGGGTTGGGGTCTTGGGTGGGTGCAAACTTTATAAATGGAGATTCTATCAATAGAGTAACACCTGTATGGGGAACAAGAGTAGGTCAAGTACACTTAACAACGACTGACCCTTTAAGTAGTCCTGTAGACGCTCTATATGATAATTCGGACTCCGGTTGTTGGTTATTTAATGATTATTTCAATGCCGATGGCATAATTGTTTATACGAATTTACTTGGAGGGGCATTTTCTAATGCGGGCTTAAGCTGTTGGTCACAAATGTTGTGCGTGTGGCCTATTTTGGCGGATACTCTAAGTGCAGATTATGCATGTATGTTCAATAATCTAGATCAATCTTTTTTGAAAAGTGGACTAGGTTACTTTGATCGCTCCGCAAGGAGAGACACATACTTTGGGTGGGCGGGCAACTATTTACAATCTATTTTCAATGATTGGGATATTCCTGTAATTTCTCCCATTTGGAGTATGTCTGATTTAGCACTTGCAGCATATGCAACATATGGCAACATTGGAGTTAATCCTTTAAATAATTATGGATCAATGATTGACCCATCAAAAAGGTGGCGGTTTGTTGGTCCAACTGCTGAGTACAATATAGATGCTACCAATGAAAAAGCAACGAGGTCATTATTTCCGACCTTATGGGCAAATGAATGTCGCAGAGGTAATTCTAATGCTATACAATCGGCAATACCAAGTTTCGAATCTAGAGCAACAACGACTCTAGGGTTTGGTTCAGTTTCAGACTATTTCGCAAATTCCCTAGCTTCTACTTCAGAGGGATATAATGCTCATATTTACAAATACATCCTCAATAATCAATTTGGGTTAAACACACCTACATCGACAAGAAGCTATATTAATACCACTAGCTTTTCGTGGGCAAGTAAGCTTGCAAGCCAACCAAGTTTGGCTAACTGCTTCACAAATGGTTCTGGAGAACCTAAGTACTTTACTACAGCACATGACGATTTCTATGGTACAACTGCAGGAACATATGGCGAAGCTTTACGAAATCGGATTCAGGATGGGGCAATCATTGTTGTGAACGGAAACAATTCTTCAGAATCTACCGCAATCAAAAATTGGCTCTACACACCTTAATGTTCAATGTGAAGTTATGGGTAGACAGCGAATCTAAAGAATCACCTTTGATTCTTATCATTCCAGGGTTTATGAATGAAACCTTAATCGACCGACCTCTTTCCGGGTGGTACGAGCAAATTACACGTTTTGCGAATGAACACTCGTTCAGTGCAGGAGGTGTCTATTGGCAATCGGGAAATCTAATCCACAATAGAGTAAATTCTTTAGAAACATACAAGTTGTCTAAAGGGTTGCTCTCAACTTGGAAAGATTCCTTAAAGAGAGCAGACAAATTAGTTCTTCCTTTAAGACGAGTATTAAAAGAAATTGATCGACCTATTATTCTTGTGGGTCACTCTTTGGGTGGAAGAATTGCATTGAAGATTGCAGAGAAGTATCCCAAGGGTTCAATACAATCAATTGTTGCACTTGCCCCTGCTTATGAGAACACAGTTTGCAAATACGATAAGATTGAGTCTTCTGTAAGAAAGAACATTGTGATTTGCCACTCGAACAGAGATATGGTATTACAAAGTTTGTTTTCTATGGGACAAAACTCGAAAGACGTTCTTCAAGGAGTAAAAGCCCTGAAGAACAAAGACAAGTGGGGAGTTTTGAAAGCCCTTTCCCAAGTTGTTACCCATAGAGTAACAAACCCTGCACTTGGAGTGAGTGGCATTCCAAGGCAACATCAAACAGAAAAGTTTATCGTTCAAGATTTCACACCGTTAGGACATTTAGGTTACAGTAATGAACTTTACAAAATACTATGTCAGTTTAGAGAACAATTATGAATACACACATCACCCTTATGAATCTCCCTTTAGGAGTTAATATACAAAACCCAAAAAGCGTATTTGACTTTATCGCACTACAGTTAAAGATCGAGATTCCAAAATCACAATATATTGGTTTTGAAACCGGACAAGTCCTTGATAGTGACAACAGAGACATTTCCCTTTGGGAAGTGAACACAGAGCAATCACCTTTGTTTCTGAGAATAGAATCGGACTCAAATAGTGGACAAATCACGAAGTTGGAAGTGACGGGTAATCTTATTTAAATTAGTGTTGACTCTAGTTGTTAGGAGTGATAATTATACTTTGTGATTAGGTTTTGACATAAGTCCACTTATAGCTTCGATTCAGTAGTGGATTTTAAAGCTCGTTCTCTTTAGCTCGTAGAGAACGAGCTTTTTTTTTGCAGTCACTCATAGAATACCTTACTTTGGAGAGTAAAGATTAGTCTAATTCTTCAAAAGGAAATATGCAATGGCTAGAAGTACAATCAAGATGTGGGGTCCACACTTAAAAAGTGCAGATACTCGTAGGAAACTACAAAAGTACGACCAACTGAGAAACGACCCTCGTTTACGAAATACGATACATGATCGTACTATTACTTTTGGCCCACCACCCTCAATGAATACCCCTTTTGTTGTACCTAAGAAAAGAAGTTCAAATGATCGTAGATTATTAAAAGGTGATCGTACATGGAGTCAACAAAGAAAAGCCAACCACTATCGGGACATTTTTGATGGCGAACTTGAAAGTAAATATGACTATATTCCTTATGTAGACATCCTTACATTACCTAGCAAAGACAGACCTCATAATTTTGCACAGTGTATTGACTTCTTTTATCCAGCGTCTGGAGTCACTTCACATATTTCAACGACATATCCTTTTACAACAACTTTCCCCCAAGCCTATGAGTATAAACACGAATCTTCGGGAGGGGATTACAATCATTATAGGGGTGCGAATGTAAAAACAAATAAAATGCCTGTAGATTTAGGCGAGATTACAATGACGTACATTTGGTTTATAATGTACAAGTTATTGCTTGCAGAAAATGTATCTCAAATACTTCCAGAGCCTGAACACTTCTTAAAGCAATCAAGCGACAAACATTATGAGAATATGAGCTTGCTAAGTGAAATAGCACAAAGGCAAGTAGCAGAAAGAACTGAGAATTTGATTAGCAAACTTGGAGTAGCTTCTCAATTGGTCGATGTGGCTGGAGGGATAGCTACAAGTTATGCGAATGGAGCTTTTGATAATGTAAATTCTGTTGAAGACGGAGCAAAAGCATTAGCAAAGATTTTAGATGAAGAAGGGAACTATCTCAAAGAGATATCTGCTTTTATCAAAGGAGAAGTTGCTGATCTAATTGAGACTATGGGTTTAAAGTCCAACCTTGCGAAACCTATTGCGGGGTTTATCGTGGGTTCAGCAATGAATCCGAAAGTATATCAGAAACTTAACGATACAGATAGACAGAATCTCCATGTCATCGCAAGGGATAGGCTCATAGCAGAGTTTGATGATTATAAAGATCTCTTAAATACTGAAGATGCTAAAAAGATACTAGCAGCTTACATTACAAAAGACTACACGCAAACAGTTGTGTCTAGCCCTCAAGCTAAAACATTTCTCAATAAACTAAAAAGTACTCCTGACAGACATTTTAGTGAGCTATATACGAAAGCTATAAAGCAATTGAAAGCAAGAAATAATGGGGTTCGAGAGAACGGAGTTCTTGCTACAATTGGAATATCGTTAGTTACAACAGCAGCCGGTGCTACAATAAAGAGTATGGGAGAAAGAGCTGCGAAAAGAGCGAGGGGATATAACGATTGGTTTAAAGTAAATAAGTTTGCAGTAAATCCTGCATTTACAGAAGAAGGGTTTGAACTTGCATTTGATGACTTCACTACAGATGGTAGGATGGCTAGTGGTGATAATTGGTTCGCTACTGCGAAAATGTATTGTTCTCCTAGAAATGGATTGCAAGAAGCAGAATTTGCAAAAGCACTCTACACAATTTTTAGACCTATCGCATCATACCTACGAGGTGATCTAGACCCTCTTAGCATTAAATCCCTTTTAGGAAACAAGAACAAATTATTTGAAATACTATCTAGAAATGGAATTGGATATAATAAAAATACAGGAAAACTGACTACAGGGCAGTTTCAACGTTGGTTTACAAGTTATAACTCATGCCAAACATACAAGATATTTTTGGAAAATGCTCTTGAGTCTACTCGAATTGTGTTCCAAGATATTGAATCATTTAGTCCTTTCACTCAAGCCTATGGTTTAGAGCCTTTATTTTTAGAAGGAAATGCTTCAAATAGATTTGCACGTAATGCACAACTTGCCATTATTGGTGACCCAAAAGCTGCGGGTAAAGAGTACACTACACCGGATTCACCATCAGGTGCCTTTATTGTGCCGGGACAAAGCACTTATGGTGCAGTCTCTAAGAACGCAAGTATTAAAAGAGGTAGGAGAACTGCAACACTTAATCGTAGTAACAATAGATTTGCTTGTCCCCCTGGCTCATATTATTTTTCAAAACATCGTGGGTCATGCAACTTTTTCAGAAATACAGGGAGTAATGAGCAAGGTTGGACTACTCCTGAAGTCGAAAAGTACTATGCTGATTTATATGCTCGAAAGAACAGAGGTGTCACGCTTGTTGGTGCAGCAAGAAATCGAAACTCCCAAAGACGTTTAAGCGATGAAGTACCTTTTGGACATTATGGCTCTACAAGTCTAGGATTTGATGTTGCTTATGGAATTCCCATTTTCAATGCACAATGGCCTGCACTTGTGAGTGTTCTTTCTGTATACCCACAAGCGATAGAAGAAATGGATGCTGCGGGGTATCAGTGGGCAAAAAGAATCTATCCTACGTATAAACGTAACAATCCTAAAATGGTAGAAGTGAGTGATCGACTCAGAAAGTTTCTCCGAAATATACCCTCAAATAATTTAAGTACAACTTCTCGAATCGCACAGATAATGGGTGCAAATAAGTATTTACCATTCATTGGTGCAGGTAAAAATTTCATAGACCCACAAGTCGCATTGAGATTGGCACAAGGTTCTTCTCAAGTGACTTCAGGTGAGTCTCAAACGACAAGTGAAGATGAAGAAAGTATGACTGGTTTGTATGTCGCTTTAGGACTAGGGATTACTGCAATTGCAGGAGCGTCGTACTATGTTATTCAGAAGAAGAAAGGCAAGTTTTAAGACATGGCTATCTGTATTTCACTTACTTTTCCTATACTTTTACAAGTATATATTGTGCTTCAATACCGAAAAAAATTATCTGAACTTGAGCAAAAAGTAGATCATTTGACTAAGACACAAGAAGAAGCATTTTCTGCTGCATGCAAAAGGTATGATGATATTATCGAACACAAAGATAATGTAGTCTGCTTCTTAAAAGAACGACTTGCAGACATAGGTAGTTGAGTAGAGCTATACGGTAAATCCTAAGTTCCGAGATATGCGTTCCCACCAAGGTGCAACATCCCATTTGCCTTGCCCTTTGAAATCGACATTGAAATGCGAGAAAATACCTCCAGACAATAAGATTTCTTTGTCAAGAACCCCATCTTCGACAGAAGTCACTTCTGGCAGTATGTCGAATGCTTTTTGAAGTTCTTCAAGCAATGAAATTGTTGCACTCTCAATCCTTGGGTCTAGACTGATGATCTTTTTAGGTCCATACTTAGGATATGTAGGATTTTCGATAGTCTTCACTTCATACCCATGCTTTTTATAATAACCTAAGTGTTTCAGTTCCGGTTGTTGGCAAACATCAATGCCTATACTCTTTTGGTTTGCACCCACAGCATGCCATGCGACATGAGCAACATCGAGATACTGTAAGATTTCAACTTCACCTGATGTTTCTCCAATCCCTATTGCAAAGTGGCTTGAAGCCTTACGATTCTTGAAAACCCTGCCTAAGTGTTGAGGATTTAGTCCACCCCAATGCACAACCACTGAATTAATGTCTCTTACTTTTTTTGAAAAACTGCCAGTAGAGTGCAAATCAATACCTTGTGGGTCAAGAAAAGTATGCAGCTCACATTTCAAATTAGGTAAAGGCACTTTTAAGCCATTCCAAATGATGGAGGGAGTACCAAGAGCAAACCCATTATCTGTAGGGTAAGTTTCTCCACTGATTGGATTCCAAAGTAAATCATAATCACGAGCAAGTGTGTGCTGAATACTTTGTAAGGTGCTTAAGCCGACTAGACCGTCAGCGTCAGCGTCCACTGCATTTTGCAAGTTTAAGATTTCTTGATGTTCAATTCCGTCACTTGAATCAATCCCAAATTCTTCCCAAGGGATTGTCTCAAGCCAACTGTAGAGTTTGTCTGTTCGATTGTTAAAGGCTCTTTGTTTCGAGGAAGTGTTTTCAAGCAGAAAGTATGTCATCTTTATTTCCTTTGACTTTCAATGAATCTAGTGTTTCAATCTATTCGACTTGAGTGAAAAACACAAGGGTAAATGATTGAAATGAATACTACTTACAAGCATTTAAGGTACATCGAAAAACTAATGAGAGGTGTACCCACGACTCAAGACGAATTTGATTCTTTTTTTAGGCACATCCACACAAAGGATTACAAAATTGAAAAACCTAACTCAAAAGCAGATAAAAGATCTGATCTTTTCAAACCACGACGCAACAAACATTAAAACAGACCATATGGAAAGTGTGGCAATTCTTTACCGAACTGCTGAAGATGGCTCACGTATTATAATCGAAACTTTATCTCTCACAGATGTCCCTCAAGAGGAATGGAAAATCATATTTAGCAAAGAACGACTTCAAGCAAAAGAGTGTGAAGGTGTACTTTATTGGCAAGTCTCAAACCATCGAGTCTTTGATGAGGGAGATGTACCTTATCTGTCAATTTCTGATCTGAACTACAAAAATGATCTTATCGTCATGTATACTTCAAACTCTGATTTATCCAATATGAAAGAAGTATTCACAGTTGAATCAAATGAGTGGAGAAATTAGTTTAGAGGTTTGGCAAAACCTTGTTCTACTGCAAGTCCTATTGGAGTAGCAGTAAACAACCCTGCAAAACCCCAAGCCATAGCATATCCAAGGCTGTCATTGTTTCGCTTGAACCCATGATATGCAGACGCAATACCTGAAAGAGTTCTTACTGTTGCCAATGTAGATGCAATCTTTATCAAAAGATCTCTTACTTCATCTAAATCTTTTTTTGCAGCTACAGAAAGGTCGCTGTGCGAAATACGTAATCTTTTTTTAGCTGAAGCGAGGTCACCCAATGTACTTTTAATTTGCTTGTGTATAGGTGCGTCTGATTCAAGACCCTTGATTTCTTGATTTACAACAATCTTATTTATCGCTGTACTTATAAAGTCTCCTACATAGGCCGAGCCAAACAATGTAGCCCAAGTTTTGAAGTCTGAAGCATTTTCGTTTGTGTCAATAATCTTACCACCTGCGTAGCCTGCACCTGTATAAGACAGTTCACCCACTGCCATTACTTGTAAACTAATACTGTAAATTTGCTTTCGTGCCTTGGCTAAGATGGCAAGTGTGGTCAAGTGAAACTCAAGAAGCTCGTCTGAAGTCCCCTCAAGCTCAGTGCTGTCGAGTTCGGGATTACCTAATTTATTTGTACTCTGTATGAGTTGGTTGATTTGTGCTGGAAGCCCTATGTATTCATACATGATGTTTGTCTCCTATATAGAGAAAGAAAAAAGAGTACATTGAATATACTCTATCCTTTTTGGAGACTGCAAAAATTAAACGATGTTCAAGTACTCTGTAAAGACGCAAAAGCACATAAGTAGTTCTTCACTATAAAAGCATTTCATTCGCTTTCTCCTTATTTCGCTGGAGTCCGATAATACTTTTGTCGTATATGACGAGTTGAACTCCTAAAGTCATCAAGAATCGTATGTGTCTCTGATTTTGACTCAATCAATTCTACAACATCTTCAGACATGATCGGAATACCTAAGTAAATCATATCTTCTGGAATTCTACCAATCACACGATCTTCCAATTCATCAATGTTTGTATCGTATTCTTCTTGGGTGATTGTTAAATCTACTACTTTGTCGTTAATGAGTAACCATCCATGAGCAATAGGAAGTGGCAGATATGTGTATGTAATATATCCCTCAATATAAGTGACTTCAATTCCAGGATAGCGTGGAAGCAAACTTAAGGCATTATAGAGGAAAAACTGTGAATTGTGGTAACACATCCTAGCTTCACACTCTAAGCCACTAAACTGTACGACTTCTTCGATGAACTTTCGTTCAGTGCTTGTTAGTTTTGTGCTATGGTAGTCGATTCCTGTTTCTCCAATGAGCTTGTACATATTGTCTCTTGGACTTCGACCATACGATTTAAGTTTGTCTCTGAAAGCATTAATTTCGCTACGCTTATCGCAATTTTCTAGTGGGTTTTTCCTACGTCTTTTTGAGATTTGAATGGCACGTTCTTGTTTCAGTGCTTTCTCATACGTATCGTGTGTGCCTAAAACTCTAGATCCATCTCGTGTATGCAAAAGCCATTTTTTAGTTTTTTGATGTTGTGTGATCATAAGACATCCTTGCACTCTCACAAAGCTCTAAGGCATATTTACCAAAGTATCAAACAGAAATAAAGACTACAAAAAAAAAGGATATGTAATGAATTATCGAATAGTTCTTTCTATAAAAGGTCAAGACCCTGTGTTTTTAGGCGAATGTACTCCTAGAGAAGCAAATGCAATCTCAAAGAACTTACAAAGTTACGGAGAGCTAAGAGATTTTGTACATATTTATGAAGATGTGTCTGCTAGAAAACGTCAAGGATATGCAGCAAACCCCGCCCCTAACAAGTTCTTGAAAGAAATGGATAAAACATCTTTACAAAAGCTCGTTATACAATGTCTGCAAAAACCTCTCAATGCTTTTAAAACTGCACCTTTGAACCGAGAAAGTTGTTCTATCGGCAGGAACTTTAGTAAAAAGGGAGAATCTATATTTCCTATTTCGTATAAAGAAGTTGAAAAAATATCAATGGATGAAGTTGCTGCACACTTAGGTCCACTTATTCCTCGATGTAGAGCTAAAATGCCACTTCAGATTTTACGAGTATTTGAAAAAGGCACAACACTTATTCCGAAAAGAGTGATAGATGAGAACGATTTAAGTGCGGTCAAGACAATTCTTGTGGAGAACTTATTTAGAGCAAATGTAAAAATGGCAAAGTCCAAAGTCCCAGAGAGCTTAGGTATTGGTAAGCCAATGGGCGATGGACTCAGTGAAGCACCTGTTTCGGGGTCACTAGGTCTACAATTCATGCCGAATACCACGTTGTTGACAACAAATAGTGCGTCGGGAGAAAAAGGCTTTCGTACTATCATCAATGAATATGCACAAGGTCCAATCACACCTCTAAAGGGTACACACACAAAAGAGGAAAGGAATACATACCATACACAGATTGCAGTTAAATTAGCAGCAAACACACTAGAGGGGATTAAAGGTAATGCATGTATTGGTGCAAGTAAAGGGTGCATCAAAGCATGTAACTGTTGGTCGGGTGGTAGGTTCAACACTGTCGTTGATATTTTTGGAGATCGAACAGAAGATACCGATGAAATGACAGGTCGTATGCTTTTAGGATTTTGGCAAACTGCATTTATCGCCAATCCTTTTTACTTTTTAAGATTACTGATTGAAGCAATCTACATGAATGGAATAAAGCATGAAACTTCTATTTTAGAGTACAACACAAAAGAAAAGTATGTGGGTGACCCTAAAAGCATGGTGAATGTAAATACGTATTTGAAGAAATTACCTCTTTCAATACGACTCAATACATATAGTGACTATCCTTGGGAAATGATATACCCAGACATGTTCTCTTTGTTTAATGGTAAGAGGAAAAAAGGGTTTGGTACATATCAACCTTTAAAAGTACAGTTTTACGACTACACAAAGCTCTCTGGTCGTTGGACTGCCCAACAAAGAAAAGACATTTGGAAAACTTTAGAACTTGAAATACCCAAAAGAATTAGGAATTCTCTTGAATACCAAAACCAATTTGCAATAGGAGGTAGTGAATATTATGACCTCCCTGAAAACTATCATCTTACTTTTAGCTTCAATGGAAAAGACGTAAGTAAATCGGAGTCTTTCATTGCAAATCTTGCGGGTCAAAATGCAACTTTTGTGTTCGCAAGTCAGCAGTTGAACAGTAAAATATTATACAAGATTCTCCAAACAACAAGTACACAACTTGAGAACAAGGATATAGAGGAAAGGCTTGAGTTGTTTACACAAGTATTTCAAAAACAAGTCAATCGAGTTGTATCATCTCGAAAAGTAAGTAAGCAAAGAACTGTTGCCCAAAGTGACTTATTGCCTTTAACCTATATGGGGTTTGATGTAATAAGTGGAGACACTTATGATCTTCGTTTTCTTGACACCTATGTCCAACAGCAATTACAAGGTCGTAAAACCGACTTAGACCCTGTGATTATAGGACTAAGTTGGAAAACTCCAGAGAATCAAAAACTCTCTATTAATGGAGAAAACTTTGCAATGCACCCAGTGAGTGCTGCTTTCCTTTTAGATAAAGTAGAGAATGCACGAATGGCAGAGGGCTTTGCACAAACTCGTTTAGGCTTAGGCTTCAAGTATGAAGAAGAAAGTCGTGGTTTTATCAGCCTTTACTTCCTGTCAGAAGATGTCGATCTCGAATCCACCTCAAAGATTGTAAGACAAGTCGTGAGCCTTTCAGAAGATAAGATTGTTTCTTTTGCTACTGAGACAGGGAGACTGATTAATAATGGTCAATCCCCTGAAGAAATCTCTGAGTCATTGACATATCAACTCAGTGAACTTGTAGATTCAGATGTCTAACTGAGAAGCGTCTTGGAAATTGGTATCGTTATCTAAAACATATACAACACCAAAATGTAGATTGTATGAGTCTATATCATCAAAAGGAATCCACTCGTAAGCGTCATTTTCCCAATTGAGTTCAATTGTAGGTGTCCATTCTAACTTTTCTTCAAGAGACAAACTTACAATAAAGTTTCGATAAATAAAGCTACCAGAAACAAAGTCGATATATCCAATGATGTCCGACTTTGACATGTTGGGTAAGTCTCCACATTCTTCTTTGGTTTCTTTTTTTGCACCTTGCCAAAAAGTAGCGTCTGTAGGTCTTTCAGCACTCATTTCAGAGTCATAGAAACCCTCACCTTTTACAGACCCTCCAGGAATCCCCCATGTTCCGGGCTGCTCCACAAAAGGTGATCGGTGCATTAGAAAGTAAGTTTGATCTTCTTCACACACAAAAAGAATACCTGCACCTGCAGTTCCCCAAAATGTAGGGTTTTTTCTCATCACTTTACCCTTTACACTAAATGCTAATGCTTCTATGTATATACTCTATAGAAAGGGAGTACAAATAAATGATAGCAACATTGCTAAGGAAGCCAATCAAAAAAACAGTTGCCCAAAATGCACTTGAAAATGGGTGTGGTGGCTTAAATATAGACGCAACAAGAGTAGGTGACGACATTATGATTTCTAGGTCTATGGGTAGCTTAGGAGTCATGCACGACGATAATTGGCAATCAAAACCCATTGAAGCGGTAGAAGCAAAAGGTAGATGGCCTGCCAACTTTATACTTTTTTCTCCAAAGAATACAGATAACGAAATGATAGCAACTTTACTAAGAAAACCAATCAAAAAAACAGTTGCCCAAAATGCACTTGAAAATGGGTGCGGGGGCTTAAACATAAACGCAACAAGAGTAGGTTACTCAGATTCTGAAAGTATCGACTTCAATGCAAAGCAAAGACAGCAAGCTGACCCCAAAGAAAAAGGTTGGAGTGGTCATGTAGCTCAAGTGGGTACTGAAATACAGATGTTCAAAGAAAAAGGTCGTTGGCCAGCTAACTTCATACTTACCCATAAAGATGGGTGTGAGTTAAAAGGCACAAAGAAAGT
>MDTG01146592.1_pt1 | contig 13199 bp, 10 predicted proteins | sample 811421 | NCBI WGS metagenome assembly MDTG01 (sample SAMN05326645, study PRJNA326480) | marine metagenome | isolation source: seawater | place: Pacific Ocean: South East | collected 2011
ATTTTTTCACTATGAATCCAGTTATTGGTATGCCCAGTAAATTCATACTTAGCCATCAAGCCTGATATATCGCTAAACGCTTCATGCAATGTTCTAGCGTCTGTACTAATCTCTCGCTCAAATGGATTTAATTCTGAAATTCGATTTAATACTCCATGACCCACCTCATGAGCAACTGAGTCCAGTGATAACATTGAATAATAAAACGGAGCTGCATCTGAAAAATTTGCATAAGCACCGTCCCAATAGGCATAAGAATTAGAGCGACCAGCATAATGTACGCGTAATCGAATTTTATGATCAAGACCTGGCTCACCTAGATATTTATAAAACATATCATAAGTTAAATTACCGTAGAACATTGCATCATTGACAGTTGAATATGTCCAAATGTACTCACCATCCATAACTTGCCGATGGTCACTATAAGGCTGTTCATCGCATTCAAAAGAATAAGGAGGAAAAGCTGCATCATCAGGTTGATTAGAGGGCCGAGGAGATGAAAAAGCATGCCATGTTTCATCGCGCTCGTTATTCATGTCAGTCACGCTGACTAAGCCATTATCAAACGTACACAAACCATCAACCCGATTAATCAAAATATAAGGTCTATCAATGCCGTTATATTCCCATTGCTCTTCTTCATCACCACCAGGGCCCGACAACCAAGCATTACCGACGAAACCTTCACCAGAGTCATCAACCTGCTGTTCTGGCTGGCTAGATTTAGAGTCACCGCCACAGGCAGATATTCCAGAAAACAGAATTGCGAACGCCGCTAATTTTATATTCATAAAAATACTCTAACTATCAACTGCATTAATGAATGAACGGAAATCATTTAAAGATTGCGCAGGCACCTCTTCCATAGGCAGGTGCCCCACATTGGAATAGGTTTGAATCTGGGCTTGTTCGATATCCTCTTTAAAACGGCGGGCATTACTAACAGGAAAATAAATATCATTCTCCCCCCAGAGAACTAACGTCGGCGAACGAATACCAGCAACAAGGTGACTGTCTTGATCTAAGCGAGCCTTTACTCGCTTTGTTAATGCGGATGAATTTCCTGGGTATTGTGAAAGTTCGAAATATCGATTAACTAAAGCATCATCAATTAAATCTGGAGAAAAATACACATCCTCTAAACTATATTTATACATAAACTTAGACGATAAATTTTCTACCAATTTATCCACAATCGGCAGCTGACCCATTTCAATTGCTGGAGGCCAAGACACCTGTGGGTAAGCTAATGCATTCATGAGTGTTAATGATGTCACTTTTTCTGGAAATTCAAGCGCATACTGCCAAGCAATTCGACCACCTAAAGAACTGCCAACAATATGTGCTTGCTGAATATTTAACTGCTGCAAAAATTTTGATAAAAATGACACATCATCAGATACTTCATATCGATCACTCTTATCAGGCCCCGTTAACCCAGAGCCTGGAAGATCCATACGTACAACACGATATTGCTTAACCAAACCCTCTGTCCACTTATCCCAAGTATGCAAAGAAGAAGCTGTACCATGAATCAAAACAACTACTTCTCGTTGGTCACCCTCTCCTTCATCACGATAATGAATTCGATTGCCATCAATAATTACAAAATTAGATGTCTTATCGGTATACTTGGCTTCAAGCCAAGAAGCCGAGTACTGTCGATCACACGCACTCAGAAAAGTAGCAACAAATAAAATAATCGCAGTTTTTAAAATATTCACTTTTGTATTCCCTAAAATAGCCCAAGTGTTTATATTAAAAAGATACATAACCTCAAACTAGGTTCATCCGTAACAATTCACTGTCCATTGGTAACATGTATGACACAACAAGAAGACACTGATACGGTTTCAACAGCAGCAGCCATTGACTTAATTCAGGTCTGCCTAGCAAAGAACATCCTCACAAAACCAGACTTAATTAAATTAAACATCTCAACAGATACCTTAAAGGATCTCACCAGCCGTATTGCAGAATCGGACTTCATTGCCTTATGGGATCACATAGAACAACACCCAGAAAGTAATGATATAGCTTTGAGAATTGGTCAAACCATAAACCCTAATGCAAAAGGCTTATTAGCAAGCTGGGTTAGCCAAACAAGTACACTAAAAGAAGCTCTTAATACCTTTGTTGAGCATATCCCATTAATGAATCCTTCAGAGAGCTGGCAACTCTCTGAAAATAACACTGCATGCTCTTTAGCTTTCTCCTTTAAAAGTACCAAGTACTACCCTGATCCTGCAATTGAACGCAGTATGAGCTCAATTGTTACATGGGCAAAATTATTAAGCGGCAAAGAACTTCAGATAACAGAAGCCAATTTCACATTCCCTGAACCAGATTACTTAGAGTCATTTCATGAAGTTTTTGGCAATAATATTAAATTTAATTGCCAGAAGAATATTTTAATATTTCCAAAAATATCATTAGAACTGCCTATCATAAGCAGCAATAACTTATTAAAAGAAATCATTAAGAATAAAGCGCAGTTTGCTTTAAAAGAGTTGAATACTGATACTCTATTAAGTGACAAAGTAACATCATTAATCCAAGACCTAATTAGCAAGCAGCAGCCCATCAGTGTAAGCATAATTAGTGATCAATTAAATATGAGTCGCCAGACTTTATATAGGGAATTAAAAAAACAAAACACAGACTTTAAATCACTATTTGATTCAACCAGAAAAGATCAAGCTATGTTACTGCTATCATCAGGTGACGAAACCATCGAAAACATTAGCTTAAAACTAGGATATAAAGACAGCAGTAGTTTCTATAAAGCATTTAAACGTTGGTATGGCCAATCCCCAATTGCTCACTTAAAAAGTCGAATACCAACCTAACTTTCTTACTCGTATGTAATTCCCGATGAGTCACTAGCCACATATCTAATTCAATAGGAACAAAATATTCCACGAAAGCGGGTTCTAATTCTGGAAAACGTTCCGCAATATGATTAGGTAAAAAAGCCAGCGTACCGCCTTGTAGTATCATCTGTAATTGAACCAATTGGTTTTTACAGATCACCGTAAATTGCTCACTACGCACAGGAAACCCCATCCCCAATAAGTAATCTTTCATTTGATCACTATGGTCAAAACCAATTAACTGTAAGTTACTCACATCTTTAGGCGCTTTATTAGAGAAATGTTTTATATAATCCTTATGGCCATATAAGTACGCTTTTTCTGAACCTATTCTTTTGGCAATTAGGTCTGATTGTGCAGGCCGCTGATAACGAATAGCAACGTCCGCTTCACGTCGCTTTAAATCACTAATGGCATTCGACACTTGAAGCTCCAATTGAATATTCGGAGCATATTCTTTGAACTTTGCAATTAACGGCGCAAAACGAAAATAAGCATCCAACTCAGTTAACGATATACACACCTCACCGCTTATATCATTGCTCTGGCCTTGAGCGACCAAAGAAAACTGATTAGCCGCTTCGCCCATTTGCTTAACGTATTCATATAAGCGCACACCACTTTGCGTGAGTGACAAGCCTTTGCCTACACGCTCAAATAACGTCACTTTAAGCTGCTCTTCTAAGCCTGCGATCTGTCGACCCAGCGTGGGCTGACTCATACCTAAAGCCCGCCCTGCAGCAGATAACGAGCCTTCATCAGCCACAACTAAAAAGGCGCGAGCATGATTCCAATCAAACTGTATGTGTTTCCAATCCATGTAACCACTCACCTCACGCCATTCTATTCATTTATGCATAGATACAATGCAATATTAGGTAATACCCAAACATTTATGAATCAATATACTCATTAAATCCTCTATCCACAAACAAGTCGTTAGGAGAGCAATATGAAGGTTTTGGTATTAGGCGCAACTGGGGCCACTGGCCGGCATGTCGTAAAAACACTATTGCAGCAACAACATCAAGTCATCGCTTTAGTTCGTCATACCGACACGCTGAATAGACTAAACGTTGAGTTCAATGACCAACTTAGACAAATTAAAGGTACAGCCCTAAGCCTAAGTGATAATCAGCTATCAGAATTGATTGTAGAAGTTGATGGCGTAATATCTTGCCTAGGCCACAATCTAACTTTAAAAGGTTTGTATAGCGCACCACGCATGATGGTAAGAGACAGTATTAAACGAGTCGTTAAGCTAGCATCAGTTCAACGAAATACTCCACTTAAAGTCGTATTAATGAATTCAAGCGGTGTACGCAATAAAGACCAGCACGAACCAATATCTATTCCGCAGCACTTTGTTTTAGCGTTATTGCGAATTTTACTACCGCCGCACAGAGACAATGAACAAGCAGCGAATTATTTACGTACATTGAAAACTTCAAACACAGGCTCTATAAAATCGAAGATTCAATGGGTAGTCGTTCGCCCCGATACTTTGATTGACGAAGATAAGGTAAGCGAATATTCGCTTTACCCTACTCCTATCCGCAGCGCGATATTTAATTCAGGTAAAGTGAGCCGTATAAACGTAGCTGCTGTCATTTGCACATTATTAACAGATTCTACGTTATGGGAAACTTGGAAGGGGAAAATGCCATTGATATATAACAAACTGGGGTAATAGAGATTGTTGATTTCACTCACTTTTAATAACTCTGTTTGTAAAATGAGCTAATAACTATGTACAGCTTTCGACATCATACTCAGCCCAACCTTTTTTCAAGTAAATCAATATGGCAATACCACAAATTGTACCGATAGGCAGACTTAATAAAGACACTAAAGCAATTATAATTCCAGTGATCTTGCCCCACTTCTTACCCTGCTTAACAGCACTACCTACTGTCAAATAAATTATTGGAATTAATAGTAATAAAAGAGAAACAGGGATCACATTGATTAAACTTTCGGCATTAGGGCCTTCAGATAAAGCAGGAACAGCAGCTGCTGCAATAATGCCAACTACCCCAACTAAACTTATCCACCCCATCAACCTTAATAGGCGCCCAGCTTTTTCTAAATTACTCATAAAATCCCTTCCCATAGTGTCCTTAATTTAATAGAAAGAATCATAAAACATAACCAGTGAAATGTAGAGGTTATTTTATTTTTAAATCAGAGTTCAGTACTCCTCCTCTGTATATAGCAGAACAATTCTCACGAAGTATTATAAAAAACACCTAATAAACCTCAAATAAAAAATAAAATTAACAATTAGAGCCGAGTTGGCCTTGTACTTAAAATGTTTTTTCAGTAAAGTTCTGCTCTATCAAAAATTAAATGGACTTAGAAATGAAAAAGATCACTATTGCTTTATTTGTTATTTTGCTTTCAGGTTGTGCCAGTATTATTAGCGGCACTAATCAAGATATAACATTCGACTCTAATCCTCAGGGTGCTAAGGTATATATGAATGGAACGATTATGGGAACAACTCCATTCACTTTCAATGCCAAGAAAAATAAATTCCATACTTTACGTGTTGAAAAAGAAGGTTATGCTTCAATCAACAGAACTGTAAGCAAATCATTTGACCCTGTTGCACTCATCAATGTTTTTTGGGACATAAGTACGACTGATGTTCTAACGGGCGCTATATTAAAGTATGATGAAAATAATTATTTCTTTGATCTTCAGCCTCAAAAATAAATGCCAAAGCTATTAAGCAAAGTCTCTCTAGGCTTTGCTTTCCTTCTTTTCAACTCTACAATTTACGCAAGCTATATTCCATCTAGGGAAACAGTAAGATATATCTTTCTTTTTCACGACCAATTGGCTATACAGCCTCAGCTTAGTAGTTCTCTATCCTCTAGAATTTCCACAAACATTAACAATGAATATTGTATTTCCTCTCCAACTATTCAAAAACTATCCTCTAAATATAAAAATCCTAGAGATATCGTTACTGCAATATCTGAGCATATAAACAATACCTGTATTAATTTAGAAATAACTGACAAGAAAATTAACCCTACGTTAGATTTAGAAAAATACAGCCTATATATACTATTCAGTAGTGAATGGAGCAGTAATGTTGAGTCTAGTTTCGGCCATATCCGACTAGCATTCATGACCAATGATAACTATATGTTTAACCCTACATATACTTTTTCAGCTTACAACTTTTATTCCTCTGATAGCTCTGGTTCTATCTTTAAAAAATACTTAAATGCAGCATTTTCGAATGTAGAAGGAAAGTTCTCTACTGGATTTTTCTTTGACAACTATTACGAAACAGTCATTAAAGAGTCACGAAAGATTCACCGATTTAAAGTTAATATGAATGACAGCAACTTGCAAAGAATTAACAAGACTCTCCAATCATTAATAAATGAAAAAAGTGATTATAATTTTTTCTTAAAAAACTGTTCTTCTGAGTCTCTAAATTTAATCGCCAAATACAGCAATCCTATCGAAATTAAAGGGATCTCACCCTCTGAACAATTAAGATATCTTTTGAACAAAAATTTAATATCATATACCGATACTTTTAAACCTATAACAAAAGATAGAAAATATATCACTCCTAATAAGAATGATTTAGATACCATAATTTATGATAAATTATCGACCTTATCATTAGGAAAAAATAGTTTGGGAATCAGCCTATATAAAAGCCCTAGATCAATTGATAATTCTACCCATAATTTTGGAGCTACCGAGCTTCTGAAATTAGAATCAAACCTTATTAACAACACTCACAAAGTAGTATTAATTGACAAGCACTCAACAGCAAAAGTCAGTAGTGGAAGACCCAGTTTAAGGCTAAAGCTTGGCTATAATACTGACAATTATTTATATGCTGGAATCGGAAACATCCATAATAATGTCGCATATGATTCTCTATTAGGGTATTCAAATATTTTAGGTTTCAGTAGCTTTAGTAGTATAAAACTCAGATATCAGCTAGTGGATTTAACTCTAGGTTTTCAAGCTAATAGGGACGATAGTATTACATCAATAGATTTCGGTTTTTACTTAACAGACAGATTATCTATCCTCGTTAATTCAAATAATAAATATAATAATATGAAACTAAACTATACGTTCTAGTTCGTGAGTAATATCTTTTAATCTACATAGAGATTTTAGTATTAATTGGAAAATCTTTAAATTTCAAACTCGAATTAATATCTAGACTATTAAAAAACTGAACAGCAAAATTAAAGTGCTGTTCAGATTTTATTTCTAAAGCAATAAACTGCTAGTACAAGTACACTGCTCCAGTATCTAAAGGAGAAACTTCTTCACTGTCTATTCCATCTTCATAAAATGCACCCACGGCAAGCACTTCACCATCATTACTTAGCGCAACTGTAGTGCCAAAACTATCACCTGCCCCTGCATTACTGGCTTTAATATAAGCTTCTTCTGCCCATGCGCTACCGTCGAAATTAAATACATATGCAGCTCCAGCGCCACTACCATTAGAATCAGAAGTACTACCAACACCTGTACTCAAACTGTCTTCACCTGATGCTCCAATGGCTAAAGAAGTTCCATCAGTATTTAAGGAAACCGATCTTCCAAAATAATCACCCGCGACTGGAGCACTGGCTTTTATATAAGCTTCTTCTGTCCAGGCAGCGTTTGCATAACGGTACACGTACGTCGCACCAGAATAAGTAGCTGAACCACTTTCATCAGAAGCACCCACAGCCAAAGCACTGCCGTCAGCACTTAACGCAACCGACCAACCGAAAGAGGAACTTGAACTTGCATTACTGGCTTTAACATAAGCCTCTTCCGCCCAAACATCATTTGCATAGCGGAACACATACGATGCACCCGCATTTGAAGCGTCATCGTTAGATACCGAATTAATACCGGCTGCTGAACTGTCCTCTTTGTAGGCTCCGACAGCTAAAACGGACCCGTCGGCATTTAGAGAAATTGAAATACCAAATCGATCATCTGCCCCGGTATTACTGGCTTTAATATAAGCTTCTTCTGCCCATGTATCACCAACAAGACGGAACACATACGCCGCGCCCGAGTTTCCAGCATCATTATCAAAAGAGCTACTAACACCTGTCGTGGAACTGTCTTCATATTTTGCGCCAACGGCTAACGTAGCGCCATCAGCACTTAAAGCTACGGATTCACCAAAATAATCACCTGCACCCGTATTACTTGCTTTAATATAAGCCCCTTGCACCCAAAGCCCTGCGTCTTCTCCTAAAAGAGAATCACCGTTATAGTTGAAGACATATACAGCACCTGCATTACTCGAAAGATTGTTCGGCGTAGAATTGATCCCCGTAGTAGAACCATCTTCATATATAGCGCCCACAACTAACGTTTCGCCATCAGCATCTAGCGCAACCGAATAACCAAAATTGTCATCTGCTCCAGTATTCGTCGGTTTAACACAGGCTTCTTGTGCCCAATTTCCATCTTGCTTACGGAATACATAAACGGCACCAGAATTTGAAGCACTGCTTCCATACGCGCAGGTATTTCCAGAAACAGAACTATTATTGCCCGTAGCCCCCACCGCAAGGATAGAGCCATCATCACTTAACGCGATCGAGTAGCCGAAGTTATCGTCATCTTGAACATAAATAGGAGCAATATAACCAATAGCATCATCTAATGTTCCCGTAATATGGGTCGCATCACTGTCTGTACAACCAGAGTCATTACAGCTTTGCAAAATGTAGCTGGCATTAATGCGATTATAGAGTGCTACCGTGTGCTCATACTCTTCTACACCACTGGCAATATTACTACCAACTTGTGAGTATCCGGACACGTTATCTGGATTTTCTAAAAGCTTGTAATAAGTCGCATCACTGACATCGGTCCAAGTGAACTCAAAGGTTTTTAAGCCAAACCCTAAGCTTATTTCAGCAGCTGTTGCGGGTCCACTCACAGGAGTAGTTACACCACCATCAGTACCTGAACCTTCACTACTTCCGCTACTAGAACTAGACGAGCCACCACAGCCAGCTAAAAACAAACTGGGTAGTATTAAAGTGACAGGGAGTAATACACGTACCTTCTTCATTAAAAACATAAAGGGTCCTTTAGATCCGGCTTATTAAAATTGATTGAAAAGTGATGATAAAGATTATCGTTGCTTCGCTATCAAGATTCGTCTGATCCGACCCATAAGAACTAAAAGATAAAAACACCATTTATGACGTTAAAAGTATTGAGTACGAATACATCCAATCGGACGAATTTACAACCGAACACCTTCAGAATCCTCCCATCAGACTTCTATCTTAAGAATTCATAACATTTAGCAAGAAGGACTCAACATGAAAAAATACTTTAAAGTATTCACTTTAATAAGTGTCTTATTTTTAAGCGCCTGTGGCGGTAGCAGCAGTGGAAGTAATGACAGCAATAATGATAGTGGTCCTATCGATCTCAGTAATTATGATTCAACTGCTTTTATTACTACTTGGAAAACAGACAATTCAGGTAGCAGCAATGATGATCAAATCACTATTCTTACCTCCACATCTGATCAGAACTACACGGTAGACTGGGGTGATGGCTCTCAAAGCACAGGCGTCACAGGAGAAATCACTCACACCTATGCAACTACAGGCACTTATATAGTTGTAATCACAGGTGATTTCAAAAATATTAAATTTGGTACAGGCACGGACTCTGACAAACTACTTTCTGTTGAACAATGGGGCGATACACAATGGAGCACAATGGGCAATGCGTTTAATGGTTGTGAAAACCTTGTACTAAACGCGACAGATGCTCCCGACCTGTCTCAAGTTACCAGCTTAGGCTATATGTTCAACGCCGCAAAATCTGTGAATAGTGATCTTAATCACTGGGATGTATCCAACATTACATCTATGGGCGGGACGTTTAAAGGAGCAAGCGCTTTCAATGGTGACGTTAGCCAGTGGGATGTTTCATCTGTTACCAATATGTCTCATATGTTTGATCAAGCGAGAGCGTTTAATGGCAACTTAAGTCAATGGGATGTTTCCTCTGCTGAAGATATGTCTTTCATGTTTTATCTAACAGACATTTTTAATGGTGACCTTAGTCTATGGACTGTTTCTTCTGTCGAAGACATGTCTTACATGTTTAGTAATGCCATTGTCTTCAACAATAATATTAGTACATGGGATGTGTCTTCTGTCACCAGCATGGAGCAAATGTTTACCAATACCATGGCCTTCAACAATGATATTAGTGGATGGGATGTGTCTTCTGTTACAAATATGAATCAAATGTTTTATAACGCAGATGCCTTTAACCGCGACATTGGCTCATGGGTTACATCTTCTTTAGAAAGCACGAAGCAAATGTTCAGTAACGCTGACTTATTTGATCAAGATATCGGTGGCTGGGACGTTTCCTTGGTAACCGACATGTACTTTATGTTTTATGCCTCAGAATTATCCACTGCCAATTATGATGCATTATTAAATGGTTGGAGCAGTCAAGCATTACAATCTGATGTAGACTTTCACGGTGGTCACAGCACCTATTCAACCGCAGCAGAAACTGCAAGAAGCACATTAATAAACACATATGGGTGGAGCATCTCCGACGGTGGTTTACAATGAGTTTTTGTAAAAACTTATTAATTCTATCAAGTCATATCCAATGGTGTTTTTAAAAAAAGTATTAAAAACACAGCTATTGCCATAATAATAATGATTATTATGGCAATAAAAAAACGACAAAGTTTAAATTCCACGACAGTAGCATCATCATTTTGACAAATCTGGGTAGCTTATTCCTATTGAAAGGAGCAGCGCTTTAATAGAGACAAAAGTGCTAATCATATTAGATTCGCTTAGATGACTACTCCAAATGTCAGATTGATTGTTTAACTTTACAGCATTCATTTTGAACTCATTTGAGTAAAGTTTATCGGGTGTCATTATACTTGGGGAGGGTAAAACACCTTTAAGTTATTTAAAGGCGTCCACATCATCAAGGAAAACTCATTTCCTCGTGTAGCAATTTGTTAGACGCTATTACTGAGATGGCGCAGGAGAACTACCTGCCAAAATACCACCATCTACATTTAGCTCGATTCCAATCACATACTTGGGCTCTTCTGAAGCTAAATAAAGAGCAGCGTATGCTACACCGGGAATGCCCACAATACTATTTCAGGCTGCTGACTGTCCGTAATTCGTTAACTTCTGGATATTATAGGCCATACAAAATAATTCCCACTGTGCCTGCACTTGAAGGTATAACTTGTCTAACCCTATTTTCCATAGGCTTCTGATGACGCTTACCATGTTTCTCTTTTTGATTTCTAAACTTAGGGCCATGAATAAACGTCAAATTCAGTCACACAAATTACTAATTAAGTTAACTCAAAAAAGCGAACTTCTTTATCTACTTGCTGACTGATTGCATTCAACTCATGACTATAATTCACTGCTTCTGCTGATACCTGTGCTGCCTTATCAGATAGAGCCTGAACAGTATACATATTGGAACTAATCCCTACCGAAACAGAGCTTTGCTCTTCTGCCGCAGTAGCAATCTGCTGTGTTTTAGCATTTACCTGCTGCATCATACCCAAAATATTCTCAATCAATTGATTGCTCTCTATAACAAGAGACTCTGTAGAGGTTGCGGTTTCTGTCGACGCAGCCATCATATCAACTGCATTACTACACGCTCCTTGCAGTTCTGATAACATACTTTCAATTTCATTAACCGATAGTTGTGAACGTTGTGCTAGGCCTCTAACCTCATCAGCAACAACCGCAAAGCCACGACCCTGCTCACCTGCCCTAGCAGCTTCAATTGCGGCGTTTAGTGCCAACAGGTTAGTTTGCTCAGAGATTCCTCTGATCACATCAAGAATACTTTCAATCTTGCTTGATTCTTCCCTTACCTGAGAAACTACAATGGATGTTTTATCCAAATTACTCACTAAATTTTCCACTGAATCTTTAGTAGTTTTAGATGACACAATGCCTTTATTTGCTAAGCTCGTCATTTCTTCTGACGTTTGAGCTGTTTCTGCAATATTGTTGGCAATATCTTTACTCGTTGCCGTCATCTCTTCGATAGCCGCTACAGATTGAACGTTATTATCTGACACCTCTTGCACTGCATTTTGTATATCAGTATTAGCAACCAGCATAACTTCGCTATTTTTCGCAACTACATTAGCTGATTCACTAATTGAAGCCATAGTCGTTCTTAGATTTTCTGTCGTTGTATTAAGGGCTTCAGAAAGCTCACCAATTTCATCATGCCCATCGACTTTACAACGTTTGGTTAGATCCCCTTTCGACAAAGATATAGCAACGTCTTTCACATGACGAATACTTCGAATCATTCTATTTGAGAATATAATTGCAACAATGACAGCGACAGACAAAGCAAACATAATTGAGAGATAGAATACCCATGACGATTTTACAATAGCTTCATTTATCGCCGCATAAGATACGTCTGCATTTTGAATATTCAATTTGGTAAGCACATCAAACTGCTTGCCTAAATCAACGTAAGAATCACGAAATGCGGCAAAAACAGGAAAAGGAGCCTTATTATTATCACTTTCTTGCATTGCTTTTAAAAACTTAAGTGATTTTTCATGGAATAAAGTAATCTGTGAATCAAGAGCACGAATCTGCTGCGGCTCCCCAACAAAAACACGTTCCAAAACACTCATCAACTGAGGTGTTTTTTTCATGGATGTATTTATTTCATTTAAATACCCATCAACTTGTTTGGTTAAGCCCAATAAATAAGCGATCTGTAGACCACGGATGTTTACCATAACATTGACTTGTAAGCTTTTTACCTCATCGAATGATGATGTTGCTGAAAAAGTATGGTTATAAAATTGCTCAAAATCTTGTGCAACGCCATTATTCGTAGCCTTGATAAAAAATGAACTAGAAATAAAAATAGACGATATCTACAATATTAAAAAAATTAATTTCGTCTTTATTGAATAATCACTCATGAATTAACTCTCTGCCCTTCTAATTTTAGCAATGAATTGTTTACTGACAATAATATTAGCAGAACTTTTCATAAATGAAGGGACTGACCGTTCATAAACTACTAAAACACTTAAGAAAACACAGATAATTAACAAAAACCCGATTACGGTTACTCATCCTTACAGACATGTACTTGTTATAGGGCTACTTATAAAGAACCCCATGATGTTTAAGCCAACCTCCTTCGTGCCGGCCTGCTGGATCATGGTGCGTCCAATGAACGACTCCACCTTTAGAGTTCCACTCATACTCCCCATAAAATTCGATAGAATCACCTGTA
>MDTG01303089.1_pt1 | contig 13199 bp, 11 predicted proteins | sample 811421 | NCBI WGS metagenome assembly MDTG01 (sample SAMN05326645, study PRJNA326480) | marine metagenome | isolation source: seawater | place: Pacific Ocean: South East | collected 2011
ATTAGACCTGCCGTAGCAAGAGACGGGGGAGATATTAAATTTAAATCTTTTGATGCTGGGGTTGTTAAGGTTGAATTACAAGGTGCTTGTTCTGGATGTCCGAGTTCATTAATGACACTGAAACAAGGCGTACAAAATTTATTAAAACATTATGTGAAAGAAGTTATTTCAGTGGAAGCAATTTAAATGAAAAAAAGTATAAGTTATAGAGATAAATTATTAGAGTTAGCTAATATATATAAAATTTCTGAAATACAGAATTATATAAAAAGAAAAAAGAATTTAACCACACATCAAATAGAACATATTCTAAAAAAAAATAATGTTCCTATACCAAAAGATTTTAATGTTAGTTTCTTTAAAAAAAGCATCTCAAATCCTATTTCAAAAGCGGGAAAGGAAGTATCAGGATTTTATAACGAAACAACTGACGGCGTAGGAAAATTCTTTAAAAAAACAAAAAGAGGAGCAACAGGTCTATATGACGACACCACAGGAGGAGTCGGTAATTTTTTTGTAAGATTATGGCAAAACTCCGGGAGTATTGGACTTGGCATTTTAAATACTTTTCCTAAAGTATTTAGCGCTGTTTATAATTTTGTTTCAAATGCCCTTGTGGACTTGTTTAGTAGTTTTTACACTTCTAAAGTTGAAGAAAAAAAAACAAACAAATTAGTAAAATCATTTGGAGCCGTAGTGCTTGTATGTGCGATTGGAATAATTTTATTCAGTTTAAAAGAAAACTTTAACTTTAATAAATCTGAATTAGTTAAAATTGAGAAAGAAAAACCAAAAAAAATAGAAAAAGAAAAAGACGTAAATAAAAAAGTTGAGAAAAAAATACAAAAAAAAGAAAAACAAAAACAAGTAAAAAAACCCGAGCCAAAAAAGGAAAAATCTCCAAGTCAAGTAACAGAACTCGTTTTGCCAAACCTAAATATAAAGACAGAAACTGTATTAAGTTTATTTGAAGATGTAGAATATGATTTAAAAACGGTAAGATACCAGAAGAAAGTCAAACCAATCTATTTTACTCAATTTCCAAAAGATTTAGATGAAATCAAAGATACTAAACTTAAGAAAGAGACATTTATAAAGATTGTTTTGCCGTTAGTTGTTGCCGAAAACGAAAAGATTTTAGATGATAAGTTTAAGTTAAAAAGAATTACATCAAAAAAAATGACCTCTGACAAAGAGAAATCTTGGTTAAGACTTAAATTAAGAGAATATAAAGTTAAAAATTCTGATATCACAGAGCTGGATAGAAGAATGGATATCATTCCTGTATCAATAGCATTAGCTCAAGCCGCAAAGGAGAGTGGATGGGGTACATCTAGATTTGCTTTAGAGGGGAATGCAATATTTGGTCAATGGACTTGGACTGGACAAGGTATTGAGCCTTTAAATAAAGGAAAGAACGAGAGTCATAAAATTTTGAGGTTTCCAATTTTAAGAGCTTCAGTTAAGGCATATAAAAATAATTTAAATACTCACAAAGGTTACGCAGAATTTCGTGAGAAAAGGCACAATCTAAGAAAAAGAAATAAAAAAATTAAAGGGTTAGACCTTACAGACACTCTAGATAGATATGCCAAAACAGGAAAAGAATACACCCAAATACTTGAGCAAATTATTAAACAAAACGATTTATCTGATTTCGAGACAGTGCAATTAACTAATTCAGTGGTAAAAAAAGATATTCAACTTTAATTTATTTCTCTTTGATCACGAATTGAACACCAAGCCATCTATAAAAACCATTTTTCTCTCTAAGTGAACAGTTAATTCTTCCTCTTTCTGTAATAAACTTTCCATCTAAAAAAACACTTAAATTATTTTTATCCAAGCTAATTTTTGAATTTCTCCATTTATCTTCCTCATTTGAAAAACAGTTTATATCTTTCAAATTTTCGATACCATCAAAAAACTCAATATTTACTTTAGGCGGATTATTCTTATTTGTAATATATTTCTCCTCTGGCTGTATTGATTTAAATGGAAACGGTAAAGTTTTAAGAATTGTATTAAACCTTTCTGTTTTCCCATATTTCTCATTAATCGGAAATCTTGGCATTTCAAATAAATTTTTTGTTAAATCAACCACACCAGAGTGTTGTCCGAAAGCGTACTTAAATCCAAGCTCTATAACAATGTTTTTTAAAGCCAAACTATACTCCCCAAAAGGATATGAAAAAAAGTCTGAGTTTTGTCCAAGGTTCTCTTTAAAAATTCTAATAGATTTTTTTAAATCATCTTCTATTTCTTTATTACTAAAATCTACAAGATACTCATGTGTATGACTATGATTTCCAATTTCAACAAAATTATATTTTTTTAATTCTTTAATATTATCCCAACTCATGTATCCTCTTTTTCCCACTTCTCTAGTGCTCACAAACAATATAAACGGGATTTCTGACTCTCTTAATATCGGCCAAGCTTTATTATAAAACGACATATATCCATCATCTATAGTAAGAAGAACTTTTCTCTCTTTTTTGTTATTGCTTAGTTCATTCTCAAAATTTGATGGATTTACGAATTTAATACCATTATCTTGGATTATTTTAATATGTTCTTTAAAATCAGCTATTCGAATGTTTGTTGACGGGTATTTATTTTCCTCAAATCGATGATACATTATGGCAATAATACCGAAATCATCAACAGCTGTTTCTGTTGATTTTAAATTTGAAGAAGTAAAAGAAATAAAGAAGAAAATGATAAATAATTTTTTAATTATAAGTTGCACAGGCAAAAACAATTCAATAGGTTTAAAAAGTAATAATAAATTTTTTAAAGAAAAATTACAAAACAATATTAACTCCAACAATTTACTTGTTAGCAATATTATTGCCCTTATGAGCAAATATAAAGTCAAATTGTGTAACAAATACTCAATAATAGTAAATATGGGGCCGGGTAGCTATTCTTCTTTAAGAATTTCTTTATCTGTGGCTAAAGGAATAAAAATTGTACATGGTTGCAAACTGTATGGCTATAAAAGCGACCAATTATCTGAATTAAAACTTGAAAATATAGAGATTTTAATAAAAAATAAACAATTAATAAATAAAATGATAAATCCAATTTATGAGCATTAGGAAAAAAAAATGAGCATTATAGAGGAAAAATGTAAAGAAAAAGGGGTAAGGCTGACAGAACAAAGACGAGTAATAGCCAAAGTTATGTCCGAGTCAAAGTTAACTTTTGGATCTAAAGATCATCCCGATGTTGATGAACTACACAAAAGGGTAAGTTTAATAGATAAAAAAATTAGTATAGCTACAGTTTATAGAACATTAAAATTATTTGAAGAGTCAGGAATAATTGAAAGACATGATTTTAAGGAGGGCAAATCTAGATATGAGCCATCTACCGATCAACATCACGATCACTTAATAGACATAAATACGGGTGAAATTATAGAGTTTGTAGATAAAGATATAGAAGAATTGCAAATTAAAATTGCTAAAAAACTAGGATATAAGTTAGTTGATCATAAGCTTGAACTTTATGGTTTAAAAAGTAAAAAATAATTTGAAAAAAAAAATTTTCATAAAAACTTTTGGATGTCAAATGAATGAATACGATACTAATCGTATTTTAGACATAACCAAAAAAATTAATTATTTTCCCACAGAAAATAAATTTGAAGCAGATTGTTATGTTATCAATACTTGCCATATAAGAGAAAAAGCTACTGAAAAAGTTTTTCATGATATTGGGAGAGTAAAAAAAGGTTTTAAAGATAAAAAAAAACCAATACTCATAATAACAGGCTGTGTTGCTCAGGCTGAAGGCGATTTGATCTTGAAAAATGAAAAATATGTAGATGCTGTTATTGGACCGCAGTCTTATCATTCTATTAACAAAATTATAAAAAATATTGAAGCTCAAAAGGGGCAATTCGAAAACACCAATTTCAATGTAATCGAAAAATTTGATAAATTAAGTTTGTTAAAAAATGAAGACTCGAAAATTTCTTCTTTTTTAACTGTTCAAGAAGGTTGTGATAAATTTTGCAAATTTTGTGTAGTGCCTTATACCAGAGGTCCTGAGCATTCTAGAAATTTTAATGATATTATTAAAGAGGCCGATCAATTAATATCTAATGGTTCGAAGGAAATTACTTTAATTGGCCAGAATGTAAACGCATATCAGTTTGAAAACAAAAGATTGTCGGATATTTTAATAAAATTAAATGAAAATAAAAGCATTAAAAGAATTAGATATACAACTTCACATCCAAGAGATATGACCAATGATTTAATTGATGCACACGGTAGTTGTGAAAAATTAATGCCCCTACTACATTTACCTATTCAATCAGGTTCAGATAAAATATTAAAGTCTATGAACAGGAATCATAGTATAAGTAATTATCTCGAAACTGTTTCGAAATTAAAAGAAAAAAATCCTAAAATCAAATTAACTAGTGATTTTATTATTGCTTATCCCGGAGAGGAAGAAAAAGATTTTGAATTAACATGTAAATTGATGCAAGAAATAAAGTTTATTAATTCTTATTCCTTTATATTTAGTCCAAGACCAGGAACTCCAGCTAGTAATTTAAAGCTTATAGATGAAAAAATAGCTAAGAAAAGACTACTAGTATTTCAAAATATTGCAGAAAAAATAAAATCAAAATATAAAGAAACGTTATTGAATAAAAAATTAAAAATTTTATTTGAAAATAAAATTGAAGAAGATAAATATTTTGGTAGAGATGAATTTCAAAACTCTGTCATTATAAGAAGTAAAAAGAGTCTAATAGGTTTAGAAAAAAATATAATTGTAAAAAAATATAATAAACAAACAATATATGGAGAACTTATAGAGAACAATAATCTCGCAGCATAATGTCTAGAATAGAAAATTTAGAACAAACTTTTAGTCTCAAAAAAATTGATAATGAGACAATAAATATTAAAATCCATAATAATGATATCTTAATCTCCATAGTTGGCGAGTTTAATAAGAATTTAAATCAATTAGAAAAATTAACTAAAACTAAAATATTTTTTAGAGGAAACTCCATTACCATTAAGGGAAATAAAAATGATGTAAATAATACCTCCGAAGCTATAAAGTTCCTTATAAACAAATATATTAAAACAAAATTAATTGAAGATCAGGATTTACCACTTTCAGTCAAAGTTAACCAAGATTTAAACTATAAAGCAAAAGTGCATAATTTAGACCAATTGATAAAAACTCCAAAAAAAACTGTAATAGCAAGATCAAAAAAACAGTCTGATTATATTAAAGCTCTAACTAAAAATGATATAACGATGGCATTGGGACCCGCAGGCACAGGTAAAAGTTTTTTAGCAGTTTCTGTTGCTATGACTATGCTTCTTGAAAAAAGGGTTCAAAAAGTAATTCTCTCAAGACCAGCAGTTGAAGCAGGAGAAAAACTTGGATTTCTTCCAGGTGACATGAAAGAAAAAGTAGATCCTTACTTAAGGCCTTTATATGATGCTTTATACGATTTATTCGGTTTTGAACAAATTAACAAGAAAATTGACTCAGGCGAAATAGAAATTGCGCCACTAGCTTTTATGAGAGGAAGAACATTGAAAAATTCATTTGCAATTTTAGATGAGGCGCAAAATGCAACTTTGACCCAAATTAAAATGTTTTTAACCAGAATAGGTGAAAATTCTAAAATTGCTGTTAACGGTGATCCTTCACAAATAGATTTAATAAATAAGTCTCAGTCTGGATTAATTAAATCGAAAAAAATTTTAAACAAAGTAAAGGAAATAAAAATTATTGAATTTGACCATAAAGACGTAGTAAGGCACCCTTTAGTAACAAAAATAATACAAGCTTATAACAAAAATATTAATGATAAAAATTAATGTTATTGTTGATGATAAAAGATGGTTCAGATTTATAAAGTATCCAGAAAATCATTTTAAAAAAAAGATAAAGTCAATTCAAAATGATAAATTTTTTAAAAAAAAAAAAAAGTTTAATTTTAGTATATTGCTGTCTAACGCAAATGTGATTAGAGTATTAAATAAAAAGTTTCGGAAAAAAGATAAATCTACTGATGTTCTGTCCTTCCCATTTTATGAAAAACAAAAATTACAACAAGTTATCAAAAAAAATAAAGATATATATTTAGGTGATATAATAATCAATTTTTCAGAGATAAAAAAAAATTCTCGAAAAAAAAGTTTTATTAAGCTCCTAGATAAACTTTTGGTTCATGCTTTATTACATCTCTTTGGATATAAGCATAAAAGAAATTTGGACTATAAAAGAATGAATATATTAGAAAAGAAATTTTTAAACAAATTAACTTAAAATGTTTCAATTTATTAATAACAGCCGTTTATTTTTAGTTTTCATTATCCCCTTTTTTCTAGGCTGCTCCTCAGTGTTTGCATTTCAACCTTTTAATATTTCAATAGTTAACTTTATAATTTTTCCTGTTTTATTTTATATTCTTTGTGAAATAAATAAAAAATCTAAAAGTGTTTACAGAAAAAAACCTTACCTACGAAATATTTTTTTTGTTGGCTATTTTTTTGGAATAGGTTTTTTTTTGTCAGGAACATATTGGATTTCGAACTCATTAAGTTTTGATGATAATTTTAAAAACTTAATCCCTTTAACAGTTATACTTATACCGATTTTACTAGGGTTATTTTTTGGATTTACCACATTAACTTGCGGTCCTTTTTTAAAAAAAAATTTTTACTCTTTAATATTTTTTAGCACTATTTTCTCTCTTTTTGATTATATCAGGGCAAAAATTTTAACAGGATTTCCATGGAATTTATGGTCTTACAGCTTTTCTTGGTTTACAGAAATCTTACAAATATTAAATCCATTGGGATTGTTTTCATTCAATTTACTTTCAATAATATTATTTTCTTTACCATCTGTATTATTTTTTAATAAAAAAAAATATAATTTGTTTATTATATTTTCTTTTTGTTTAATTTTTTTTCTTAATTACATATATGGAAATTACATTATTAATAAAAATAACATAAATATAGAAAAGACATTAGAAGGAAATAATTTCGTTAATATTAAAATTGTTTCCCCAAATTTTGATTTAAAATATAATTTAGGCCAAGAGGATACTGACAAAAGATTAAAAAGACTTATAAAATTAAGTGAGCCAGACCCAAGTAAAAAAACTATTTTTATTTGGCCAGAAGGTGTTTTGTCAGGAAAATTTTTCTCTGATTTCTCTGAATATCAAAATCAAATTAATAAAAATTTCTCTGATGATCATTTAATCGTATTAGGAACTAATACTACAGATAAAAAAGGAAATATTTATAATAGTTTAATAATTGTGAATAATAAATTAGAAAAAAAATTTCAATACAATAAAATAAAACTTGTTCCATTTGGTGAATTTTTACCTATGAATAAAATGTTTGAAAAATTTGGCTTAAAAAAAGTAACTGAAGGAACGGGTTCATATAGCAAGGGTGAAACAAAAACTCTTTTCAATTACGGAAAATTATCTATTCTACCATTAATTTGTTACGAAATAATATTTCCAGAATTAATTAAAAAATCAGAAAAAAATAATTTAATTATAAATATTTCTGAAGACGCTTGGTTTGGAGAGTCGATAGGACCCCACCAACATTTTTCTAAGACAATCTTTCGAGCAATAGAGAATGATACTTACGTTATCAGATCTGCTAATAAAGGTATTAGCGCAATAATTAACAATAAAGGACAATTGATTAAAAGCTTAGAATCCAATGAATCAGGTAATTTAGAATATAAATTGCCAGTGTTACAAAAAAAAAAAAATTATAGAAATGATTTGATATTTTTTTATCTTTTATTTACAAATATTTTTATCTTTATTTATTATAAAAAAAATGAAAAATAAAAATTACCTATTTACTAGCGAGTCAGTTTCTGAAGGTCATCCTGATAAAGTATGTGATAGAATATCTGATATGGTTGTTGATAGTTATCTTTCAAAAGACCCGTATTCAAGAGTAGCTTGTGAAACATTGACAACTACGAATAAAGTTGTCCTTGCAGGAGAAGTAAGAGGACCTAACATACCAATAGAGGAAATTATACAAAAAGTTAGAAGTTGCATAAAAGATATAGGTTATGATCAAGAAGGTTTTTCTTGGAAAAACACTACAAAGATCGAATCATATTTGCACGGCCAATCAGTAGATATAGCGATGGGTGTAGACTCAAAAGATAACAAGGATGAAGGAGCAGGTGATCAAGGTATAATGTTTGGCTACGCTTGTAAAGAAACGGATGACTTGATGCCGGCACCTATATATTTTTCTCACAAAATTTTAAGATTGATGGCTAAGGATAGAAAATCTGGCGTTCTTGAAGGAATAGAACCAGATTCAAAAAGCCAAGTTACAATGGAATATGAAAACGATAAGCCAATTAAAGTTACGTCAGTCGTTATATCAACACAGCATTCTAAGGACATAAATCAAGAAAAGGTAAGAGATTTGATTTATCCTTACATTGAAAAATCAATACCAAAAACTTTATTAAGTGATTTAGATAAAAAAGATGTCTATATAAATCCTACCGGCCAATTTATTATAGGCGGACCAGATGGTGACACAGGCTTAACTGGAAGAAAGATTATTGTTGATACTTATGGTGGTGCAGCTCCTCACGGCGGTGGGGCATTTTCTGGTAAAGACCCGACAAAAGTAGATAGGTCAGCAGCATATGCATCTAGATATTTAGCAAAAAATATAGTCGCAGCCGGAGTAAGTGAAAAATGTTTAATACAACTTTCTTATGCTATTGGAGTTTCTAAACCTTTATCTATTTATATAAAATTAGGCAAAGAAGATGAGGATAAAACAAAAGTTATAGAAAAAAAAATTATTGAAAATTTTGACTTGTCACCAAGAGGAATTAGAGAAATGTTAGAACTAAATAAACCAATCTATGAAATAACATCCTCCTACGGCCATTTTGGAAGGAAACCCACAAGTAAAGGCGAATTTTCTTGGGAAAAAACAGATAAAACATCCATTTTTAAATTGTAATCTTGAAAAAACCTTAAATATTCATTAAAAGTAATAAAATTTTTAATTAATACAAAATGGGCTTAAGCCCATTTTTTTTTGGTGGAATAAAATGCTTAATAGAGGTTTAGATAAACTTGAATTACTTAGAATAGTTGACGCTGTAGCTAACGAAAAATCTATTGATAAAGAGATAGTTATTGGATCAATGGAAAGCGCAATAGAAAAAGCTGCACTAACAAAATTTGGTCACAACAATAATATCTTAGTTAAGATAGATAGAGAAACAGGTGAGATTAATATTCAAAAAGTATTAGAAGTAGTCGAAAATGTTGAAGACCCCAGCAGGGAGATCACACTAAAAGATGCAAATAGTGACACAAATAAAAAAGAAGAAACACTTAAAGTTGGTGATAAAATATATGAAGATTTACCCCAAATAGATTTTGGCAGAATTGCAGCTCAAAGTGCAAAACAAGTTATAAATTTAAAAGTAAGAGAAGCTGAAAAAAATCGTCAGTATGCAGATTTTATTGATAAGCAAGGTTTAATTTTAAGCGGTATAATTAAAAGGCTTGAGTATGGGAATGTTATAGTAGATCTGGGTAAAGCAGAAGGTGTTATAAAAAAAGATGAATTGATACCAAGAGAAATACTTAAGACTGGTGATAGGGTAAAGGCATATTGCTATGAAGTTAAAAAGGAACTTAAAGGTCACCAAATATTTTTATCTAGAGCTCACCCACAGTTTTTAGCTAAGCTATTTTTTCAAGAGGTGCCAGAAATCTATGAAGGTATAATAGAAATTAAATCAGTAGCCAGAGATCCTGGTAGTAGAGCAAAAATATGCGTATATTCAAAAGATACCTCGATTGATCCTGTAGGAGCCTGTGTAGGTATGAGGGGAAGTAGAGTGCAAACGATTGTAAATGAACTACATGGGGAAAAAATAGACATCATTAAATGGACAGAAGATCTACCAACTTTAATTTCAGAGTCATTATCACCAGCAGAAATACAAAAAGTTTTAATTGATCAATCGAACAAAAAAATTGACGTTATTTTAAGTGAGGAAAACTTAAGTAAAGCTATTGGAAGGCGTGGACAGAATGTAAGGCTAGCTTCAAAGCTTACAAACTATGAAATAGATATATTAACAGACAAGGAAGACTCAGACAGAAGGCAAGCTGATTTCAAAGAAAAAACTGAAAATCTAATAAAAAATCTTGAAGTGGACGAAACTCTTGGCCAGCTACTTGTTTCAGAAGGATTGCAGACTATAGAAGATATTTCACAAGCATCCCCCGAGGATATTGCAAAAATAGAAGCTATCGATGAAGATACAGCAAAAGAGTTAATCTCACGATCTAAGGAAAGTTTAATAAAAGTAAAAGAAGAAGTTGGAAAAAAATTAAAAGAACTTGGAGTTGAAGATGAGCTTATTAATCTAAAGGGAATGACGCAAGGAATGTTAGTAATTCTTGGTCAAAAAAATATTAAAAAATTATCTGATTTTGCTGATTTATCAACGGATGAATTAGTAGGTGGTTACGATGAAATTAAGGGTAAAAAAGTTAGGTTACAGGGATATTTGGAAGAATTTTCATTAACAAGAGAAGAAGCTGACCAGTTGATAATGTCAGCAAGAGAAATTGTATTTAAGTAATTTATGGATAAAAACAAAGAAAAAAAAAAGACACTAACCATAGCATCAAATTTTAAAAAAAAAATTGATACTAATTCTTTTCAAAAAAACCAAAACAAACAAACCTTTTCCATCTCCAATGATAAAAAGAAAGCATATAGGCCCAAGAATAATAGAAATAACAATATCACGCCAAAAAGTAACGCTGTAGACCCAAGGAACAAAAAATTAAATCGAAAATTTATAGAACAGCAAGCTACTAAAGCGTTTATAAAGAAGAAAGAAGATAAGCCTTCAGGAAAAAGCAAGCTTAAATTAAAAACACCAATCGATAAAAGAGATTTTAAACTAACTGTATCAAGAGCCTTAAATGTCGAAGAAATAGAAATTAAGCAAAGAAGCTTGGCTGCTGTAAAAAGAGCTAGATTAAAAGAAAAAAAAAGTACGCCAGAAAATGAGGAAAAAAAAGAATATAAAAAAGTTATTAAAGAAGTAAAAATTCCGGAACAAATTACAATCCAAGAACTATCTAATAGAATGGCTGAAAAATCTAATGATATTATAAAATTTCTTTTCAATATGAAAGTGATAGCTACAATTAATCATACAATAGACAAAGATACCGCAGAGTATATCGTCAAAGAATTTGGTCATAAAGCTATAATAGAAACGTCAGCATCTAAAGAAATTTCTAAAAATAAAATGATGAGTGGTGAAATAAGTAAAAGGCCTCCCGTAGTTACTATAATGGGGCACGTTGACCATGGAAAAACATCTTTATTGGACGCTCTGAGACAATCAAACGTCGTTCAAGATGAATTTGGAGGAATAACGCAACACATAGGAGCGTATCAAGTTAATACCAAAAATAATCAAGTTATTACATTTATAGATACTCCTGGACACGCAGCTTTTACTGAAATGAGAGCAAGAGGTTCAAAAATAACTGATATAGTTATATTAGTGGTAGCCGCAGATGATGGTATTAAACCACAAACTGTTGAGGCAATTAAACATGCAAAAGCAGCAAAGGTTCCAATTATCGTTGCAGTAAATAAATGTGACTTACCAAATAAAAATATTACTAAAATAAAAAATGACTTAATGAGGTACGAACTTGTAGCTGAAGATTTAAGCGGAGATACTTTGTTTGTTGAAGTATCTGCATTAAAAAAAACTAACTTGGATAAACTAAAGGAAAGCATCTTGCTTCAATCTGAAATGTTAGACTTGAAAGCTTCAACTACCGACCTTGCTACTGGTGTAGTGATAGAATCGAAGATCGATAAAGGAAAAGGTCCAGTTTCTACAGTGCTTATTTCTAACGGAAAACTTAAAAAAGGAGATTTTTTTGTAGTAGGTAAAACTTGGGGAAAAGTTAGAGCTATGATTGATCATGAAGGAAAAGTAATTGATCAAGCACTTCCATCCATGCCTGTTGAAATTCTAGGCATGAATGATACCGCATATTCAGGAGCAGAATTTTTAGTAACAGAGAATGAAGACAAAGCTAAAGAAATTTCAGAATTTAATGAAGACGCTTCATCTAAAAAGAAAATACTGTTGAATGATAAACCAACAATATTTGATAGTGGGACAGAAAAAAATGAGCTCAACATAATTATAAAATCAGATGTTCATGGGTCAAGCGAAGCATTAAAGATGGCAATAGAAAAAATAGAACACCCAGAAGTAAAACCAAAAATTATATTGTCCGACATTGGCATGATTAATGAAACTGACTTATCTTTGGCAAAAGCTTCTCAAGCAGTATTAATCGGTTTTAACGTTAAAGCTAACAGAGAAGCAAAAAAAATATCTGAAGAACAAAAGATCGAAATAAAGTTTTATAATATTATTTACGAAGCTATTGAGTTTATAGAAAAAAAACTCTCGGGACTATTAGAGCCTGAAACCAAAGAAATACCTTTAGGATCTGCAGAAGTGCAAAAAATATTTAAAGTTTCGAAATTCGGTAAAATTGCTGGATCAAAAGTTATAGATGGTGAGATTCAAAGCAAATCCAAAGCTAGAATAGTAAGAGATGGATCGGTTGTTTATGATGGAGAAATATCAAGTATTTTTAGAGAAAAAAATGCAGTCAAAGAAGTTAAAAATGGATTAGAATGTGGTATCAGTTTGAAAGATTTTATAGATTTTAAAGAAAAAGATATTATAGAGTCTTACCATTTGGAGAAGATTGAGAGGACAATATAATGATGAGAAGTTTTTCAAACAAAGGTTTTTCTCAAAGACAACTGAGAGTAGGCGAACTTGTTAAACAAAGCCTCGGCGAAATATTTATTAAAAATGAGATGAAAATATCAACAATAAATTCACGATTTGTCACAGTAACAGAAGTCAGAATGACCCCCGATCTAAAAACTGCTAGAGTTTACGTAATTCCACTGGGAGGAATAGACATGAAAGAAACAGTTGAAGTCTTGACTGAGAACTCGCATGTTGTTAGAAAAGTATTATCAAAAAAATTAAGTTTAAAATTTCTTCCTAAACTAGTTTTCATAGAAGATAATTCTTTC
>MDTG01390748.1_pt1 | contig 13199 bp, 17 predicted proteins | sample 811421 | NCBI WGS metagenome assembly MDTG01 (sample SAMN05326645, study PRJNA326480) | marine metagenome | isolation source: seawater | place: Pacific Ocean: South East | collected 2011
CCCTCGCAATCTGTCTGGCTTTTTTTCTTTTTTGGTTTCTTGCGCTTGTCGTCATCATCGCTGCCATATCCCCTGACGTCCCGGCCAACTAACTCTCGATAGTCGTCGTGAGACTCGCATGGCATATAAACTGTGTTGCCGTCTTCGTCGTGGGAATGTGTGCCAACGCAGCCGATCTCTCTAGCTCTTCTGGCGGCTTCGGCTTGAGTGGTAAAAACGTCGCGACGAATTTGAGCCTTTTCGTCAAAATTTGTATCGCAATCGTCGAAGTCTGCCGATTGATCATCAAACATAAATTACCCCATGCGGTTCGCTTTTGCTGCTCCGTCTGGGGCGGCAATCAGATATCGTCTGACACCTTTTCACAAATCTTATGCGTTTACATTTTCGATGGCAAGGTCAATAAATAACGTTTGGATTTTCGTTTGACTCTATCAATGGCTCGTCATTTTCTATAGCTTCCATCATAGCTGTAAGTTTATACATAGGATCTTGGCGCCATCTTGTGATATCAAAAACCGGGTCCGTCTTGAACTTAGCCCGATACATTTTCAAAATGTCTTTGTAATCAAGTACCGAATTCATCGAATGTTATATCTCCTGTTCTGTTGAACTCTTCTAATATTTGCTCAAAACGGGCTGCTGTCCGTGGAAAATATTTTTGTACTTTCGGCCAAGCCGGAGTGTCATAAGCTTGAAAACAATTTGCAAAGGTTTCATACATTTCCGGTAAATCTTTTCGTCGATAATAACCTCTGCCATGACCCCAAAAATTTTCCTCTGCAAAAGCGAGTCCTTTCGTGGCTGCATCAATAATGTCAGACACTCCGCCATACGAAGGATCTCGCAACTTCATCGTAGTGAAAGTGCTGCCGCCAACGACCTTCTGCTCTACCTCATATAAGTCGGCTTTCATTTTTTCTAGGGCTAAAGCTCTCTTTGCTGTGTCTGCTCTTATTGCTCTTTGTTTGCTTATTGACTTCACAAGTCCATTCTCTTTCCTATCTGCATCAAACGCCTCGATAAAAGCTTTGTCCTTTTGTGAAAACGCCCAATCGAACGTTTTCTTAGTTTTGCCTTTAGCCGTCATTGCTTTCAGCAACATAGCGTCAACATGATGACCGTATTCATGCACTAACGTAGACCCGCCATCCACACTTAAATCAGAAACGATAGTATTAGTCAGTGAATTATATTCTCCTTCTGCGCCTCTCTGGATTATTCTGTTTGGCTTGGGTACACGTTTTGCGGTCGCGTTTGTCAATCCGCCAACGTTTTCTCTGTACGATCTCTGGTAATCAGCAGCGCTAGTTTTATTTCTATCAGATACGATATCTGCAAACTCTAACTCCGGCGGCTCATCCTCGTCTAATATTGGGACATCGCTGTCAATTATCTCTTCTTCTACATCTACATAAAGAATCACACACCGACAATTTATCGTGTTGGACGGACCACCAGCGGGATCTCCTACGTGTTTCATTCTTGTGCCGTTGGGCATCACGAACTTTTCGTCCATCGCAACCTCTTTGCCGTTCATGATTGCGTGAGATGATCTTGTCCTAGCGTCTGAAGTAGCAAGCCATCTTTTTTTGACTTGGATTGCATAACGGTTTGATAACCTTTCGTGATATGAGTCTTGGGCAGCAGACACCACCGCATGAGTTTCTGTTCGAGCAATAACGTCTGCTCTTCTGCGACTGATAAAATCAAATCGATTTCTAAGCTCTCGGCCTATCGCCGCATTTCCTAAGCCTTCCCGACGTAACGCCTCGACTTGCTGAATGATCTGTTTGCCTAAATTGTCAGATACATTCGTGATAAAGTTCTGTCGCCTTAGTACGTGAGAAAATATCTCTCCCTCCATGTCTTTATTTCTGGAGAAGTCAAAGCCAGAGCCTACATCTACTTGCTTCTTCACTAAGCGATCATATTTATCTCTGTTACCCTCATAAACGGTTTTGAAACAACGATTGAAATGCTTGGTAAGTGTCGGCTGTAATCTTTCCAGCAAGGCGGTTTGAACCTGTGTCATCGTTGGCTCGTTCGCGCCTGACACTAGGCGTCCAGTTCTTTCTACTTCTCGGTTTATATCTTTTCGGATATCTCGCGCCAACATCCCTGACAAGCGACTTATCAGCCTTTGTTGTTCTCTTGCATACTTACGTGCAGATACGCGCCCTTGTCGAAAGCCATACAGACGCTTAAGCAGTGCGATCATTTCTTGCTTGAGAGTGGATGCCCTTTGGGAAATAAGTCTGTGTCATGCTTGCCCGATCTAAATTTGCCGTTACGCAAAGCTGACAAGTAGCTGTTCACCCTCGCCAGTGCCCACTGCTCCGGCGATCTGACGTTAGGCCTGACTGATTGGGGGTTGGTTTTATACGCTCCGATGCCTCGATTGAATACCGCCGTCAATGTGCGCAAATTAGTTTTTTTGGTCGTGCTGTTGCCATACTTATCGTTATGGTCTTTGACTTTGTTTTTTAAGGCTTCGCGCATGGGGCCAGTCAGCTTTTTATGCCCGTTCATCAGGTATCGTAAGTAGCTGTCTAATTGCTTGACGTCTGTTAGTAGGCTATCCATTGCTTTCCTCCCGCTCGATCTCGTCTCGCTTTCTTCTTGCCCATGTCTGACCGGGGTCGCCTCCCCATAAACTCCAAGCCACTCGCCCCGCGCTTGGATAACCTTTCTCCCCCGGCCTAAACCCTTCCGCTTGTTTATCTACTTCGTGACGGCTAAAGAAAGAATGCATTCTTTTAACGGTGTCGATGCTAAGGTTGTCTCGATTAATAAGCTGTCGCGCTCTTGCCACACCGACCTCTGTGCCTCCGCGATTGTATTCTGCTCGCCATTCTAAGCCCTTCTTTGCCTCGTCAGCCATGCCTGCTGTGGGCTTTGTGTTGATATCCTCCAAAGCTTTTATGTCGTCTTGAAATACATAAAGCTTTTCGTCTTCTTCTTGGTCCGCAGGATCAGCGGGGGCCGGTGCCGCCTCGTTAATCGGAAACAAGTTCGCAGGCACTAATAGGTCGTCTGCGCCGTCCACTGGAGCCAAGCCAACCAACTCTCGCGCTTCGTTGCGTGTCATGATCCCTTGCGACACCGCACCGATCACGTTTTCATAAATTCTTCTGCGACGCTCTGACAACGCTGGTATCTCGTCGATGACATACTCGAAGTGCAAGTCCTCCCGAAACTGGGGTACTAGCCATTCATTCAAGTCAGATTCCAACTTGCGCAGATAAGGAATGATAGTTTCTTCATACAACGCCAAGCGCGCTTCTGCCACGTTCGCGTAAGTTTGTTGATCTGGCACACCGACAAGCTGGCTTGGTACGCCAAAGCACATGGCGATGTCGGTCGCGCTCATATGCTTTAGATTAATAAAATCCATGTCTTTCGGGCTTAAACCCATTTCTTTCCAATCGAAATCTCCCTCTAGCAACAACGGCCTGCCCGCGTTTGCTGTTCCTGCGAATCGATTGTTTAAATCTGTCAACAGCTGTTGTCGCTGCGCTTCCGACAGATTAACGGAATAGCCTTGGTCGTCTCTTGGCTTGAATACGACCGCACCCGACGGCCTAGCTCCATTGTTTAGCAGATTGATGTTGTGCTTTGACGCCATGTTGTGTTGATCAACTTCGACCGCCGCTGCGCTTAGCGGCGAGCATCCATAATAGTCATCGAGTGGATTCCACAGCTTAGTCTGCTTCAAATCACTGAAGCCGCTCTCCTGATCAACCTCATAAATTTGCTCAGTGCGCCCGTTGATGCTGTATTCATATCTTTGAGGAATAGCACCGCTGCCGCCCTCTATCTTGATACGATCCGGTCTTAATAGATGCAGTTCTCGAGGCATGCCACCGAGACCACCAACCTTGACGTAATACGCATTACCTGAAAGAAGAAGATATCCGAACAAGCTCGCAAAGAACTCAGAGTTAGATTGAAGTGGATTAGGCCGATTGAGCAAGTCAACTAGCGGATGACGCTCTAAAGGATCGTCACCGGATTTGACCATAAAGGGAACCGCAGCAGCACCTTTTGCGATTTCATTGACGCATCGAAAGACAATCGCGTTTTTGAGATACCCTTCTCTAGCGAGATCGTCATAGCTATAAGATTTGCCCATGTTTGGCTGAACGCCAAAATAGCCCACCATCGACGACTGCTTGACTTCTGGTGGCTGACTCTTACGAAATCGATCCAAAAATCCCATCAACTGATCCTCCATGCAGGGTTGCCCGAAGACTTACTCATCTCGCTAATTGCCCATACAAGGGCGTCAAGCCTATCGGGAGAAGGTTGGTTTCGATCCGCTGTGTAAGTACACATCTGGTTTTCAAGCGGTGGGAAACTCCCCACATGGTGAACACGACCTTGCTCATACAGAGCCGAAACCGGCTCCGCCCTCATGAGCTTACCACGCGACGCATGGACTGCGCGATAAGGAATGTTTCTGTCTATACTGCGCAAAAGCCGCTCAACCAAATCGCCACCATTGTTAACTTCGGCCACGACGCGGTCCGCCTGCCATTCGTAGAAAAGTCTCACGGCCTCCCGCGCCCATCCATCGGGTGTGTACTTACCACTTGCGTCCTCGAGTACAAAGAAATGATTTTGACCGTCTTTGCCGCACACAACAATCCCCGTCTCGTCCGAATTTTCATTAGCGGTTACGGCTGGATCTATTGCAACGACGATCTGTGTCAGCTCCCTCTCTTCGTTGTCTGGTATCCGAGCGTCGTCAATCATGTTAGGCGTCCACAGCGCGCCTTCGACTTTATCAATAATCTCCGCATACAACTCTTGTCGACCAAGTGCCGTGCCCTCGTATTTTTCTCTGAGCATGTCGAGAGTGGATTCTGCTAAGTTTTCTGCGTTCTCAAACGTCGACCCTTTAGTTACGACGACGTCTTTTCTCTTAACGAGATCCTGAATCAACTGTGTTGGTCGTGGTGTAGTGGTGATTACGCATTTAGGATTGTCTCCTAAACGTAAGGAAAACATTAGCTGGTCGAACGTTTCTGGATAGCGCCATGCCGCTAGTTCATCCAACCACGCTCGATGAAATTGCGGACCCCTCAACCTGTCTGGTTCCGTTGCGGAAAAACCTAATATTTGACTGCCGTTGGCTAGCTTAATTGCTGCACCGGAGCTGTTGTAACCCTGACCTCTGCCCCTCATCAAGCAGCCGTCCGGTATTTGCCGCAAGATCCCAGACGGTCCCTCAAAAGCTGTGCGTTTCAAATCCCCAAACGTCGGAGTAACAACTGCGACTTGCACGTCGGGATTTCTCATGGCGTAGATCAACGCATCCATCGCGCCTGTACGGGTCTTTCCCCACCCTCGACCAGCAAGAATTAACCATATGTTCCAATCTAAAGAATCATGTGGGGTAATCTGAGAAGGCCGCGCCGTGAACTCAACCCAATCAGTGTACGCCTCGACCGTTTTGTATAGATCCGGCCTTGTCTTCCGCAACGCGGTCAAGAGTCTCCATGATTCGTCTGAATGATTCGGGGGTGCTGACATCTGCGGCAATTTTCGATATCTCCTGTGCTTCGCCCAAGGCTAACTTTGCGATGCGCTGTGCGTTCGTCGCTACAACGCTGAGCTGTTGCAACTCGCCATTACCTAGAGCTTCAACGTTCCGTGAGTCATCTAACAAACATTTCTGATATCTGTTTGCGACGATCTTTAAAGCAGTCTTAGCAATGCTCATCGACATGAGATCCATTTGCTTACCTTCGTCAATCAGGTGCTTTGTTCGCTCTTCGTCTCGTTGATGGCTTATCTGCGTCTGTACCCTGTTCTTTTCCTGCTGCCAACGCTCCTTGTGGTGATATTTATAAGCGGTCGCGCGTGCCACTCTGTATTTTTTTATCAGAGCATCCATGCTCAACCACTCGATGACCCCATCAGCGTTGTAAACACCGTTGACAAAGTCTTCTCGCATTTGCATTTTAATTTTGTCAGTCCACTTGATCGTCATGGCTTTTCGTTATGCTCAAATCCGGTGGAATCTATAACATTAACTTAAATGTCGCAATGTAGCGGCCTTGGATCTCTCCGTCTCCCAGCGCATCTCAGCAACACGTAATCGCTTTAGTGCAGCTCGCTCTGCTATCATTGCGTTATTAACTTTTTTCATTTGATCTGCCCACGTCGACCCATACCCCGGTTGAAATTGTCCTTTGCATTTCATTTCGGCTTCAGCAGCAACACCACTCATACCCGCGTGCATGAACGCTTTCTTTGTGGCGGCTTCCCAAGCTTCGAGATGGGTTTTATGTTCGTAGTAGATCTCTGCGCATTTTTCCCAATTTTCAATGGCGGTTTCCATTTCGCCAATTGCGTCATCCAGTGTGTCGAGCTGGGCAAAGTAGTTTTCGACCTGACGTCCGGCCTCATTCGTATCCCTCATCTGGTTTTGGCTCAAAGATGCATTTTTTGAAGTTGTAGACAAAGCTGGCCTCCCCGATTTTTCCATAGAACCCTTGCTCCCTAATTTTTCTGGTGATCACGCGAACTGAATCATTGTCGAAGTCTCTATGCACCACCAACACGGCATCACTTTGATTGTGCCAATGAGCCGCGCCACTTATGTCGTACGCAGTCGGCGGCTCGTATTCGCCTGTCGATATATTCTTCTGCATTTTCTTAGGATGCGCCACGATCCAAATCACCACGTCGTGCGTGCGACAGAAGCGCTTGCAGCGAGAAATGAAATCCCTTATGTGCTCGTCTTCTCTGTAGCTCCCCGTCCTCGTCGCATCAACTTCATTGTACGGGTCAATAACAATACCGTTGACGCCATACTTCTTAACTGCGCCCTTCGCTATTTCCAGCAGCTTCTCAACGTTTGGGGTGTGTTCTTTAGTTTCGATAAAATGAAAATGTCCATTAATCCATTTGACGGCCTGATTCATTTCATCTTCCGTCATTCGTCCAACGTAGCCCTCATCAAAATGCTTTTCTTGCACGATTTGACTAAGTCGCCGAATGTGCATTGGCACCGAATGTTCTGGACTAAACATTGCAAACCGCCACGCTTCATGCCTTGCTAATGATACCAAACACTGGTCAAGAAACGTTGATTTACCGTGGTTGGGCACACCGGTCACGCAGTGAAATGTGCCTTTCTGCACCCGATAAATATCGTCCAGTCCCGGCAAGCCGATCCTTACTGGCTTCGAGTAATTTCCGTGATAAAGGTCTGCGACTTGCGACCTGTATTGCCCTGCCTGATAAAGACCGTCAACTGGGTAAGGTTTCGCGTCTTTGATCAAGTCAACCAATCGCTTCGGGCCATGCTTAACAAGAACGTCGTTGGCATCCTTGCAGCCTTCCGGGGTTTCAACGTACCAACAGATTGCCTTCCCGAACCGATGCAATAATTCCTTGCGCAGATTCTGGCCCGCGTTGTCGTTGTCCACAAAGATCACAAGCTTTTCGCACCGCTCCAGTGGGTGCGTTTGCAGTGGCTCAAATCGTTTGTCATTCTCTTTGAAACGAGCGTTAGCTGGTGCGCCATCAGGCAGCGTCGTGACCGCCTTGATACCAGCTTCCCAGCAACTCAACACATCGACCTCGCCCTCTACCCACAGCACCGCTTTCGACTGCTGCACCGAGGCATAATTATAAAGTGATTTTTTGGCGCCCTTTAATTGCCGGAACTGCTTATCCACGGTCCTGCTCTTAATGTTATCTGCCGTATTGTCTTCCGTTGGGTTGTACGGAAACTCGATCCATTTGTTATCGGTCGCAGAAATCTTAAAAGCATTGATAGTCGATTCTGATATTCCACGGCCTTTGAAATAATCGATAAGAAAGTTGGAAGGCGCCTTGGTCTGCACGATCACTGACCTCCTTACGATTGGCACCACCTTATTACTGTTACCAGAACCACCAGCCCATTCACAGTGATGACACTTAAAAACAAAATCGTCTCCCCGTATCGTCACAGAGAGCGGCCTATCTTTTGAGTTGTGCTTACCCCTAGGAGGTTGGCACTGTGGACATTTAATTTTGTGATCCCCATTTCCTAAACCGCTTATGTCAATTTCGTACTCTCTTATCAATTCATCCCGCGATTTCATTTAGCGATCTCCGTTTAGGCTTTTGTATAGTTTTAGTATTGTCGGACGTGGGTGTCCTACCCCTCTGGACATGGGCGTCCACCCCACCTAGGACATGGGCGTCCACCCCCAAGAAATACCGGTTACTGGTTCCAGCCCTTTGTTTTTTTGTTAGTAGACCCAATCGACAGAGATCATCGAGGCACCGGCGAACCTGTCTATCAGAAATCTCGCATTTCTCTGCTAGGTGCAGATGACTTGGGAAGCAGGAGTGTTGTTCGTCGGCGTAGTTCGCGAGCGCGACAAGAACCAGCTTAGTGCTGGCTGTGAACGTTTTTTGCTTGAATGCCCAACTGAGCGCTTGAATTGACATCTACCCATAATGGGCGTTACGTGTCCGTTTGTCAATCACCAAGGTAAAAATCGTTGGGCAGCACCTTCCGCTCAGTAATCTCAACGATGCGGAGCATTTCTTTTTTGGATGGTATGCGCTGGTTGTTACACCACTTATTTACCGCGTGCTTGGAGAACATTTGCGACTGCTCAGCAAATTGCGGATAGGTAATACCATTTTCTTTGAGGTAAGCGTTAAGTTTCATGTGATCATTTTAGTAGAATTAACGCTTGCAAGCAACCCAAAACGGGCGTAATCTACCCAGTTCGTATGCTTGATATGGAGAAATAATCATATGAATGACCCCTTTGCTGCGCATGGCTTGGATCACCTTAGCCCAAGTCAAATTAATACTTTCATCAACAACCCATGCAAATGGTTGCTGCGCGTGTCCGGCTTCCAAGACCGTATGGCTGGAGTTGCTGCTTGGCGTGGATCAGCCGTTGACCATGCAATCACCGAAGCCCTTAAGGGCGATCTTTCGCAGGACAAAGCAGTTGAGGTTGCTGCGGCGTATATGCGGAACCAACATACTGAATTCCCAGAAGTGGATATCATCAAATTTGAAAAAGAGCTGAAGAGCGTAGACGAATTTGTGCGTCACGGGTTGGCGCATTACCGACGCTTGCCGAGGCCGACAGGATTCCAGCAGAAAATTGAATTGCAGTTAGACCATCTGCCGATACCAATTCGCGGTTACGCAGACTTTGTTTTCGAGGATGCTGTGCATGATCTTAAAACCACAAAGGTCACCCCCGACAAGATCAAAGATAACCACGCCAGACAAGTAGCCATTTACAGCAGAGCCTTGGGGCTTCCCGCTCATGTCGATTATGTGTTGGTGCAACAAAGAAAACAGCAAGTGTTCTCTCAGCCATTGGCAGATCATCACGCATATGCGGCAATGCAGATGGTGGAGCACGCCACAAGATCAATGACGCGCTTGCTGTCGGTGAGCGCGAACATTGAAGACGTCGTCGGTTTGCTAACTCCAGACTTTGAAGACTGGATGTGGTCACCGGCGGAAATTGAAGCCGCAAAAAAGTTATGGAGAATCCAATGATAGATAACAAAAAATCCCAAGCCGCCGACCCGATAACGGAGCTAGCAGAGCTAGCAGGAGAAATGCGCATGATGCGCCGGATGTTGTCGCAAGCCAGCGTCGAAGAAACTGCCATGCAAAAAGCTTGGAGATTGCTTGGCGAAATACCAGACAGCCAGCGAGTAAAGCTAGGAAATAAATACTATACGTTGGTGGCTGACCGCGTGCGCGTCGCTCGTGAAGTCTGGGGGACCAACATCAAATACGAAACTGAGTTGCTGGACAGCGCGCCCAACAAGGTAAGCATGCGTTGTGTGCTAAGTATCCGCGACGACGATCAATCCGATTGGCATATCGTTGCCACAGGGCACGCCGAGGAATTTCGTGATGACGGGTTCATCAACAAGAAAAGTGCGATTGAAAACTGCGAGACGTCATGTGTTGGCAGAGCGTTAGCGAGCTTCGGCTTGGCTGGCTCCGAGTTTGCGAGCGCCGACGAAGTAGTCTATTCGCAGTTTGTTAAAGAGTCTGCGGGGGACAGCTTTAAGATTAAAGATCAAGCTGGCACGTTGATATACACGATGCCTCACGGCGACCGGGATGCAGACAAGCGCATCAGCACAGTGCGATTTCAAAAGGTGCTTGCGAACGAGATCAAGTCGGCGCCGGACGGCGTCAAGGAAAAGATCTGGTCGCAAAACGAGGACGAATGCCTTCGTGCCATCAACCTCGCCGACGAAAAGAACAAGGCGATGCTTGTCAAAATCAGGGACTACTTCAACGATGGAGCAAGAAATGGGTAGCCGTTGGAAATTCATCGAACAAGAAATAGCTCGCGCGAGAGACAACGAGCCTGACGCTTGGAAAGCGGAATATTATAGCCATGCCGCAGGGTTTCTTGCGGCCCGTGAGTTTGTTGAAGGGGGGCAAATCACTGCTCATTGTCGCAAGCAAGGCTTAGGAGAGCCGCATCACCATAATGTGTGGGGGGCTATGATCTCATCGCTGCAAAAACTAGGATGGGTGGTTAAGGTCGGTTCTGTCAGGCCAAGCACCAAACACACGCATATTGGCGCGGTGGCCCGCTGGCAGTCGCAGCTTTTTGTTAAATCAGACACAAAATAGATGGAGAATCGAATGGCTTTTGAAGAAAAAGACAACGAAAAGCGAGTGGTGTTGTGGTCAGAGGAACAATCGGATGTGACTCACAGGGGGCACATCACGCTCAACGGCAAAAAGCATTATGCTGTGCTGGTGAAATCGAAGAACAAAAGCGGCGATCCAAAATATGAGCTTATGGTGTCTGCTGGGTTGTTGTATCCCAACAAAGACCCACAGAACAAAAACTCTCCGGCTTTTACTGCGCCCGTCACTGTCGCATCCGAACGATTTCAAATAGCCCTGTGGAATCGTCAGATGAATTCAGGTAGCTGGTACGTCCAAGGAAAGCTTGACGAACCAAAGCGCAATGAAACGTTTCCGGAATAAAAAGCATTTAGCTTATATTCGCACGTTGCGGTGTGCCGTTTCGTCCTATGCGTGTAGTGCTTTTATCGAAGCACATCATCTCTTGAGGCCTTGGGACGGTGTGCGAGGGATGGGCATGAAAGCGCTGGACACGAACGCTATCCCTCTTTGTCAGCACCATCATCGCGAGCTGCACAAGTTTGGTAACGAAGAGCGTTTTTTTGAGCACATGGGCTACAATGGAGACTATGGGAAGGCGCTCGCAAAACGATTGTGGATCGACAGTCCGATACACGGTGACAGTGCTTTGTGCGCGCGAGGGCGTTGAGCCGGTGCATGTGATTCTTGAACAGTTAAAGCTAGAAGATGTCAGCAGAGAGTTAGACCGGTTGGAGTTAGATTTCGATGTCTTGACGGTTTGCATCTCAAAACAGCACTGAATAAGCTTTGATGACGTCAAGGTCCGATCTCCCGGCCTGACGACGGGCGTGAAGTTAACTACTGGCTTCGGTTAGCGCTTGTCGGCGGCGTCGCCCAAAGCCGACACCTTTTTGACCAACGGCCCCTTTCTCCTTTGGGGCTGTGAAGAGCGCATCCCCGACTGCGTGGTCAAAGTCGGGGTTCTTACCTAACAAAGATGTTGACGCCCATACTGGGTATGGTACTATCTGTTGGTCAAATTGATAAAGAGAGTGATTGATATGGAACAACAAGCCCAAAACGCAACCTTTACGCTGGACCTTGATTGGTTGCAGGCCAGAATTATCGCGTACAACGAAGCCCGTAATCGGATGTTGGTAGCGTGGGTTACCCGTCACCAACAGGTTGCCGCTAAACTCAATGCAGGCGTCAAGCCGACCATCGGTCGGAGCGCAAATGGTGATATCAAGGGTCTACATGCGCCACACGATGGGTATGTTTACGAGTGGCTAGAAGGTGACACCGCTTATCGAAAAACTTTCATGGGCGGACAATTTCTGCCTATCAACAAGCGCGAAGCCGATTTATTCGACACAGAGGAAGGTCGAGTCGGTCCCCGACATAGGATTACCAGAAGCGCCCCGTTGGAAAAACGGCAAGCTTTGCACGAAGCTCTTGAGCAACTAAGTTTGCGGTTTCGTGAAGAAAGAGTCCGTAAGCCAATTGACGAGCGCTTTCAAGATGGGTTTCTAATCGACGATTTGGTGTTTCCTTATATCGTTGCCGGTAGGCAATGGATGGATCGCGACGGATACCCTCAGCATTATGAATATCTATGCAATGTCACCGACGACGTAGCCGAGCACATTGATAACTTCTTGATGGGTGAGGTGTATGCCACTCGCGAAGCTGCTGCAAAGCAGCGTGAAGCAGAGCGTGAAGCGGCAGAGCCTTGCCCTACGGGACGCATAGTCATCACTGGTGAGGTTGTTAGCGTCAAGAGTCAACACGGCGCCTATGGCCCTCAGTTTAAGATGCTCGTCAAAGACGACCGTGGCTTCAAGGTGTGGGGCACAATCCCGAACGCTATCTATCCTAGTGCGGGCTGTCGCGTTTCTTTTACCGCATCGGTTGAACCATCAAACGATGACAACAAGTTTGGCTTCTATAAGCGACCATCAAAAGCGAACATTTTAGACGAGGCCGCATAAGCGGCCTTATGACAAGGAGACGACTATGCCAGCAGGCAGACCAAAAGGATCAAAAAACGCTAATCCGCCAAGCAGCGCGACGCTGAACAAGGCGACATCAAAAAACATCACGCTGACAGGAGACGCCGCAGCAGCGTTCCATAAAATGCGTGACCACTTTAACGAGAACAGTGGCTACCCTTTCACGCTAACTAACTCGCAATTCGTGCTAGAACTTAGTAAGAGCTATTGGCTAAAAGCGGGCGCTGTCGAACTGGACGTAATTGAAAAGCCGAAAGGCGAAAGGTTTATTTGATACGGAGAATAAAGTCATGACAGAGCACATAAAAAGGCAAACGTGTAAGCGTGGCGGTCCAGCACCAGATGTGACTGACCGTCACCTGCCATCCGCTACTTTCGGCGGGTGGACATACCAAAAGAATGGCCTGCAGCAAATCGGCCTCAACTCAAAAGATTTCATTAAGCAGACTATGGTCGCAGACGGGGTAGACAGAGAAACAGCTAAACGGGTGCTGAATCAGGTTTTAGACCGTCAAATTTGGCTGAGTGACGACGGCAAGTATAAGGTGGTCAAAGAGGTC
>MDTG01261670.1_pt1 | contig 13198 bp, 10 predicted proteins | sample 811421 | NCBI WGS metagenome assembly MDTG01 (sample SAMN05326645, study PRJNA326480) | marine metagenome | isolation source: seawater | place: Pacific Ocean: South East | collected 2011
ATGTATTGTTACTCGATGAGTCTATCAGTGCGTTAGACGGGAGGTTACGTCGGTCTGTGTTGGCGTTCATTCGTCAATTTTGTCATGCCAATCAAATGCGCTGTATTTTAGTGTCTCACGATTTAAATGACTTGGCCGTTTTCACTGATGAAATTCTATTGATTGATAGGGGCGCGTTGGCTTTTTCTGGAAACACGAAAGACGTGATTAATCACATCAACAGAAACGCAGCGTCAAATGAAAGCAACGATGAGGGCGAAGAATTCGTGACGTTTTCGGTGTTGGAAGGGCAGCTAATACCTAACGATCAGGGCTTTCCCTACCCATTTAAGCGCGTTCAGTTAGGTAACCATTGGATTTACGCTGAGATACCTGATGCGCTGTTTATCAGTACCACGCCAGGTAATACCGTTCGCTTAACGGTACCTGCCAACGAAGTTAGCATAGACACCCTTACCGACTCTCACCAATGGCAAACCAGTATTATAAATGCGTTGCCTTGTGAAATCGTGGATGTCGCGCATCCCAAAAATGCATCGGCAAGCAGCGTGACGGTTACACTGGCGATCATTGATGAGGCTGGCAGCCAAGGCACGCAAACACTGATAACCTATATCAGCGTGCTCTCTTTTGAAAAGCTAAAGCTTGCACCAGGAATGAAAGTCACGGCAAGGTTTAAACTGTTGCGCCATTAATTGGGTTAAATGGCGCTTGAATAACCAGTGAGTGTATATTGCTTGTTTAAATAGGCATCAAAGCGAGCACAAACCGCTCGAATATAAATGCGCGCTGCTTCTGGTACACGTATTTCATTCTCCCCAACGTGTACCAGATTATCTTTTGCTAACGGTGTCAGCTCCTCTAACTCTGATTCGAAATAGTCGTTGAAACACAGAGCATATCGGCTTTCTATATCTTTAATATTCACGCTTAAGTTGCACATTAATGACATGATGACGCTTCTTCGAATGAGATCGTCCTTCGTCAGCAACACACCTTTTTCCGCCAGCGGCAATTGATTATCTATTTTGTGGTAATAGTCTTTTATTTTTTTGGGATTTTGAACGTAAGCGTCACCAATTGTACTGATTGCTGATACCCCCAAGCCCAGAGAGTCCGCTTGCCCAAGGGTGGTATAACCTTGGAAGTTACGATGTAATGTGCCGTTATTTTTGGCGCGGCTTAATTCGTCACTTTGACTAGCAAAGTGATCTAACCCAATCATGTCGTACCCCGCTTCTGTAAAACTATCTACCGCCAATTGATAGAGCTGTGCCTTCATTTCTGCAGACGGAAGGGTGGAGTGGGGAATTTTTCGCTGTGCCGCGAATCGTTCAGGGAGATGAGCGTAGCTAAACAAGGCGACTCGGTCTGGGCGCATCGCTTTTGCTGCCATCAGCGTCTTGCTAAACGTTTCAAGGGTTTGCTTTGGAAGGCCATAAATTAAATCAATATTAACCGATGAGAACCCTTTGTTTTTTGCCTCAAGTACCATATTCGCGATATGCGACGTGCTTTGAACCCTATTAATGGCTTTCTGTACTTCGATGTCTGTGTCTTGCACACCAAAACTGACGCGGTTGTATCCAAGTTCAGCCAATAAAGACAAGTAGGCTTCTGTGGTATGTCTAGGGTCAAGCTCAATCGACATTTCAGTCTGCGTGGAAAACGTAAAGTGTCGGCGTAGCAAGTACATTAAGTAGGTTTGTTGCACACTGGATAGAAAGCTGGGAGAACCGCCCCCAAGGTGCAAAGATACCACCTTCTTACCATCATACAGCGGCTTTTTAAGTAGCATTTCTTGCTCAAGATAACTGAGGTAATCGTCTGCCTTATCGTTGTGTCGGGTGACCGTTTTATTGCAGCCGCAGTAATAACATAGCGTATCGCAAAAAGGAATGTGGATGTATAAGGCCAGATCGTCTGTGCCATATTTCCACGACGCTTCGTTAAGTGCATTAGCAGGAACCTGGCTAAACTTTAATGCGGTAGGGTACGAGGTATACCTGGGCGCTTGTTGAGCATATTTAATAACGGTGCTATTTGGCACTAACGGGGGCGTAGTCATAATTTAACTCTTTTTACGTCGTCGCACATTTCGGGGTTGTTAATGATGCTGATATGCCTTGCATCAGTAGCGAATACTTTGCGCATATCCAATAATTCTTATGCCTGAAGTGTAGTACAGTTAAATTTTACAAATGTTGATCTGGTGCAAGCTTTGTCCTGTTATGTCTATTAAATTTTCTTCACCTTTAGTGTCATCTATTTCTGCTTTACATTCACCCGCAGTCAGGGTGAACTCTTGTCGTTATTGAGCGTATGAATTTACAAAGAATTTGTTAACGGGCATGGAATGCCAGACGGTCTTGGGGCAGTGTTCAGCGTCAATGTGCATAGCGTTTATGTCAGTGGCCGACAATGGTGCGCTTTTTATCGGTATTCGATAGTCACTGACTTGAAGCCGCATTCGTACCGCCTATAATAGAATTATTTGAACAGGTGTTCACATTTGTAAATGCCTACAGGAGTGATAGTGAAAAAAGTATCAATAGACATAGTATCCGACGTAGTGTGTCCATGGTGTATTGTTGGTTATCAGCATCTGCAACACGCGGTGGCTATGCTGGATGATGTTGAAGTTTCGGTTAATTTTCATCCATTTGAACTAAACCCTTCCATGTCTGAAGAAGGGCAAAATCTGCGTGAGCACGTTATGCAAAAGTACGGCGTAACCGAAGCGCAGAGCCAGCAAACGAGAGAGCAGCTCACCGACATTGGTGATGCCGTTGGCTTTAAGTTCGACTATTTCGATGAAATGAAAATGGTAAATACGTTCAACGCTCATCAGGCACTGCATTTAGCCAGTTTAAAAGGCAAGAAAGAGGCGCTTAAGCTTCGCTTGTTCGCGGCATTTTTTAGTGAGCGCAAAGACGTCAGCGATATTAGTGTGCTTATCGATGAAGCAGTAGCAGTAGGTTTGGAAAAAGAAGATATTCAACAAGCATTGGCGCAACAAACCTATGCTGATGAGGTTAGAATGGAAGAACAACTGTGGATGCAACGCGGGATTCAGAGTGTGCCCACCTTTGTGATCGGGAATCAAGGTGTGGCCGGTGCGCAGCCTCCAGAAACCCTTGCTGCCTTTATTCAAGAAGCCATCTTACAAGAAGCAAACGGTAATTGATGAGTAATCAAACGCTGCATTTGTTGTCTCAATGGGCGCCACTTAAAGATAAGCACCAGTGGGTGCTGGGGTTAATTTACAAGACCGAGGGGTCCTGCTATCGAAAAGCTGGCGCACTCATGCTATTTAGCGATGACGGTCATCAATTAGGTATTTTAAGTGGCGGCTGTCTGGAAAGTGACATACATCGTAAAGCGCGTCGTGTCATGCAGGACAAAAAGGTACGCCATACTATTTATGACGACAACGACGAAGAAGATATTGCGTTTAAGTTGGGGGTGGGTTGTGGTGGCGTGGTTCATCTAGCACTATTACCCGTAGAGGCTGAAAACTGTTATTTATCTCTGGAAAAGGCATATCAAACCCTACTGAATGGGCAGCACTGTCGTTGGAAGCTTAATTTGGAGGATATATCAAATAGCCAAGTGAGCTCTCCTAGTGAAGTACAACAGTTAAATAAGCTGGCTAAACTCGATGACCATGTGAATTACGCCCCTCCTTATATCGATATTCCATTCACCTGTCCGCCACATTTGCTGGTCGTGGGCGGGGGTTTTGACGCAACCTTTGTGGTTAAAATGGCCCATTTACAAGGTTGGACAGTCAGTGTTTGGGATCCAAGGCCGGCGCAGGCCAGAGTTGAGCATTTCTCTTTGGCGAATTACATCGTGTCATCCAGCGAGGTTTCGGCTGTATCAGAACACATGAGTGTCCATAATGTTGATGCGGCGGTATTAATGTCCCACCATAGAAATATAGACGCTGAAGCGTTGAAAGCACTGAGTGCTCATCACCTGCAATACATCGCGATGTTAGGCCCCAAGCACAGAAAAGAGGAAATTCTGTCACTTGCACAGGTTGAGGAAAGTGCACTTAGCGGCGTTTTTCTAAGCCCGGCAGGATTTGATATTGGCGGTGAATTACCTGAGAGTATCGCGCTGTCCGTTATTGCACAGTGTCATAGCGTTTTGGCGGGAAAGGAAAGCAGTGGGAAGCGCTAAAAGCGCTTTCTCACCGTCACGCCGTAGCTGCGAGGTGCGCCCGGGTAAGCCATAATTTTTCCTTGTTGAACGGGCACATCAAAACCACTTCTTGCTACATATTCTTCATCGAAAAGGTTTCTCGCCCAAAAGGTCAGGTGGCTGTCTAGGTCAGCGAAATACAGGTTTAGTCTTGCGTTAACTATCTGGTAAGCAGGTGAACGTTTATAGGGGTCGTTGGTATCGTCCAAATACACATTTCCCGTGTATTGGTAGTCTACACTCACCCACCCATCGATGTCAGATAAGGTGAAATATTGAGTGACGGTGAGGGCCGCACTATTTTGAGGTTCGAAACCCACCCTGTCACCGTCTCTGGCACAAAAGGGATCTTCTGGCGTCGCCCTACCTGGGTCGTCATCCCCCGTATGCCACGTATAGGCAACCCAACAGGTCCCTTTTTTGAATGTCTTAAAATTAGCGAGTGTACGGGCTGCACTGAAGGCTAACTCTGTGGTGTCAGTCATATACCAGTTAGCGTCCAGTTCAATACCTTTTACATCAATGTCACCTGCGTTTTGCAGGTTAAATCCAGTGCCATCGAATGTGGTGGCTTGAAAATCACTAATTTGGGTGTAGTGTGCAGCAAGGTTCATTCTAAGACCTAGCTCTCGCCATTCTTGTTTAACGCCAATTTCTGCACTGCGTGCCTTTTCTGCATCAAATACCGCATCAAATTGGGGTGAAATTCGGTCTGTATTGGTGCCGCCAGCTTTATAACCTGTGGCTAAGCTAGAATAAAGCATAGTGGTTTCGCTGGGACGATACGCCAATTTCACTGTGCCGGTTAGTTGGTTGTCGCTGAATGTCGCCATGAGATCGTCCCTAGGCAATACCGTCGCTGCACCAAGAAAATAATATCCCCAACCATCCGATTGAAAGGGAGAAATAGCAGCGAGTGCAGAATCACTCGGTGCATCTCCAGCAGCTAGGGCCGTGCCAATTTGTTGCAATCCGGCCAGTGCTTTGGACACATTCGGCCACTCTTGAGGATTTTTGGCTAACCCATCAATACCTGGTCCTTGTTCACCGTATTGGCCCAAAATATCCTTATCTTCAATGGTATAACGTAACCCTGTGGTTAGGGTTGTTTTCCCATTTAGTCGCCAGTCAGCTTGGGTAAAAAGGGCAATACTGTCTTGCTCTTGATAGGCCGAATGATAAAAGACGGTATTGCTAGGTGCTAACACGCCCGCGGGTGCAATAGCCCCAGCAGTGGCTTGACTTAACCCGTCAATCGCATCAGCAAGAGGCAGTAAATCGGCAGCGGCAATAGTAAAAAATGATGAAAAGTCTTCTTGGGTCGTCGTATTAAAATCTACGTCGAGATTTTGCGTGAAATAGTAGGAGCCAAAAATGGCGCGCATGCTTTTACTTTTGTAGTGAGCGCGTATCTCTTGTGAAAAAGACTGTTGTCGGGCATCGTTTTCAGCCGTGAGCAAATTGGCATCGGAGAAGTCGCTATCAATAATATCAAAGCTATCGAAAGCCCTAAACGCACTGATACTCACCAACGACCACACATCATTGAACTTAATGTCCAATTGAGCAGAAATGCCTTTGTCTGTCATCTTTGAGGTGGGAACCTGAGAAAGTGACGTGGTGTACTGGAAAAAATTATCGCGGCTGTAAAGAGTGGCATTGAAGGGAGGGGCCTGCAACAGGGCATCAGTACCAAACTTGCCGGGAACGCCATTCGCTTGCAGGTTACTTTGCCATGTTAATGCACCACAACACCTTTCATCTAGTTCTCCATAGTCAGCAACAACACGAAGGCTAAGCGTATCTGAGGGCGTATACAGCCACTGTACTTTCACCGCAGAGCGGTTTTTGTTGTTTAGCGTTTTTCCTGAATGGGTGTCTTCAATAAAACCTTCTGCGCGGCTACTGAAACCTGAAATGCGCATCGCTAAAATGTCATCAAGTACCACAAAAGACGCCGCGCCACTTAAACGCAAAAGTTCGTCATTGCCGGCAAGGACTTCAACAAAGCCATCAGTCTCTTCAAATGAGGGCGCGACGGAGGAAACTGTCATGGCGCCCGCAGCGGTATTTTTACCAAACAAGGTACCTTGAGGTCCGCGCAAAATTTCTACAGAAGCAATATCTACCAGGTCGTTAATGAGCGCGTTTTGACGAGAGCGGTATACGCCATCTACATATAATCCTACTGAAGACTCAAAGCCAAAATTTTGCGAGGAAGTCCCGATGCCCCTGATTGAAAATCCAGAATTGGTTACGCTTTGGTTTTGAAAGGCGGCAAACGACGGAACGTAATTTTGTAAGTCAAATACGTCTTTTATTACTGCTTCTACTAAGCTGTCACCAGACATTGCCGTCACCGCCACAGGGACTTCCTGTAAGTTTTGCGGCGATTTCTGCGCATTCACCACAATATGCTCAAGCTGGTTCTTATCACCTTGTGTGGCGTGAACTGATGGGGATAAAGTTGCGAATGCACACAATACAGCCAATGCACGTGGCAGAAGGGGGGCGTCGCTGTTCAAATTTAGCGTAATCATTTTGATAATAAAAGCTTCCTAGGTGCCTCTATGAGGGGATGAAGGCGTTCCCAACCTTGATATATAACAGCTTTCCTAGCTTTATTCACAATTAGCGCGTGGCTAAATGACCAGCTTATTGTGTCAGAATGTGCAATTTAAGCGCAATTTAAAATGCCAATCTTAAACTAAGGTCTAATATTCTACCTGTGCGTTATAGTTTCACTTGATGAATGCTCATTCAAAATATCAATTAAACTTATGAGTTTATATTTCTTACCATGCTTAACATATTGATAACATTAGAGCGCGTAATGACAGATATCTATTTAGTTCGCCACGGGCAAGCTTCGTTTGGAAAAGCGAATTATGACAAGTTAAGCCCCCTTGGCGGGCAGCAAGCCCATTGGCTAGGCGAGTATTTTAAGCAGCGCGATATTGTCTTTGACGAAGTCTTGTCAGGCGATATGGTGCGCCATCATGAAACCACCCAGGGCATTGCCAACGGTTTACAGTATCTGCCAGACCCCACCGTGACTTCAGATCTTAACGAGTTCAACTTTCAAGCCGTCGCACAGGCCTATCTGTCGGCTAACCCGCAGGATAGGGTGCCAGAAGGCGCATCACCTGCTGAATATTACCGGCTTTTGAAAAAGGCCATGCTTGCGTGGTCTGAAAACACATTACCTGAAGCGCTAGTTGAAGAAACGTGGCAGCAGTTTGAGGCGCGGGCAGCGAACGTTTTAACCAGCCTACAAAATAGCAGTGCACAGCGCATTTTAGTGGTGAGTTCGGGGGGGGCTATCGCCATGATGCTTAAACATATCCTAGGTTACAGTGCACCTATGGTTATTAACATGAACCTTCAAATTCGCAATGCCAGCTTTACACAATGTTACGCCAATTCACGCAGCATTCACCTTAACAATTTTAACAGCGTGCCTCACTTAGATGTGATTGAAAAGTTACACGCAATTACCTACAGCTAAACGGTGCAGATATGAATTTTGAGTACAATGAAAAAACGCAATCGCTTTTAACTCAGTTGAGAGCATTCATGCAAAAAGAAGTCTATCCCATCGAGCAAGAGTACATTCATGGGGTTGAAAATGGCGAAGATCGTTGGAAAACCCCCGCGCTGATGCACACATTAAAGCAGCGAGCCCGTGATGCAGGGTTGTGGAATTTGTTTTTACCTGAAGAGTATAAGCCTTACGGTGCAGGACTGACCAACGCCGAATATGCGCCTCTTTGCGAGGAAATGGGGCGCGTGTTGTTTAGCTCAGAAATTTTTAACTGCAGCGCGCCGGACACAGGCAACATGGAAGTGTTGGCAAAATATGGTAACGAAGCACAAAAGCAACAATGGCTTGTTCCTTTGCTCAATGGCGAAATTCGTTCAGCATTTGCCATGACCGAACCGGCCGTAGCGTCGAGTGATGCAACAAATATTGAAACGTCGATTACGCGAGATGGCGACGAATATGTAATTAACGGGCGCAAATGGTACACCAGTGGGGCAATGAATGAGAATTGCAAAATTATGGTGGTGATGGGGAAAACCGACTTTGACGCCCCTCGCCATGAACAGCAATCTCAGATATTAGTGCCCATGGACACCCCTGGGGTGACAGTGGTTCGGCCAATGTCCGCAATGGGATATTATGATGAGCCTGTGGGTCACGCCGAAGTTGAATTTAATAATGTGCGTGTGCCGGCAGACAACTTACTGTTAGGCGAGGGTAGAGGGTTTGAAATTGCTCAAGGCCGTTTGGGCCCTGGCCGTATTCATCACTGTATGCGCCTTATCGGCTGTGCTCAACGGGCGTTAGACCTTGCCTGTGAACGGGTTGAACAGCGAGTCGCATTTGGAAAACCACTTTCAAAACAGCAGTCTGTGCGCGAGAGTATCGCGAAGATGCACTGTGAAATAGAGCAAGCACGATTACTTACCCTAAAAGCAGCAGACAAAATGGATAAGTATGGCAACAAAGTTTCACGGGATCTTATTGCAGCCATAAAAATTGTTGCGCCATCCATGGCATGCCGAGTCATTGACGAAGCCATTCAAATGCATGGCGCCGCAGGAACTAGCCAAGATTTTGTGCTATCTGCTATGTATGCCTATGCAAGAACCATAAAGCTGGCTGATGGGCCAGATCAGGTTCATATGATGCAACTTGGCAGAAATCTCATTGCAGACAAGAATGCGTAAGGAGTAAACGTGGCAAGCGATAACCAAGCAAAATCTCACCATATTGATGTAGATAGCCTGAATGTCTATCTCACTGAAGCGTGCCCAGAAGTTGGGCTTATCCAACACGCACAAAAGTTTTCCGGTGGCCAATCAAACCCCACGTTCAAGCTTGAAACCGACAAGGGGGTGTTTGTTTTACGCCGTCAGCCTCCGGGGAAGTTATTAAAGTCTGCTCATGCGGTAGACAGAGAATTTCGTGTCATTCAAGCCTTAGCGGGCAGTGATGTGCCCGTCCCAAAGGTTTTCCATTTATGTGAAGACACCCACGTCATTGGCAGCATGTTTTATATCATGGCGTATGTAGAGGGAGATATTTACTGGAATAGCGCACTGCCTGAAATTACTTCCCCCGATACCCGAGGGGCGATGTACGATGAAATGAATCGTGTTTTAGCTGCCCTACACAGTGTCAACATTGAACAGGCCGGTTTAAATGACTATGGCAAACCTGGTAGTTATTTTCACCGTCAGCTAAGTCGTTGGACGAAGCAATATCGCGCGTCTGAATTAGAGCATATCGCCGAAATTGAACAGCTTATTGCTTACTTGGAAGCGAACCTGCCTGATGACGACGGCCAAGTTGCATTAGTCCATGGTGATTTCAGGCTGGATAACATGATGTTTGATATGTCCCATCCAGATAAGCCGAAAGTGGTCGCAGTTTTAGATTGGGAGTTGTCTACTCTAGGTCACCCCTATGCAGACTTAGCGTATCAATGCATGCAGTTACGATTACCCGCCAATATTGCCCACGCTGCGGGTCTGGGGGGCCTTGATAGGGAGCAGTTGGGCATTCCATCTGAAACGGCTTATATACAAGCTTACTGTCAGCGCCGAAACATTGGTGTTATCGAAAACTGGACCTTCTATCTTGCGTTTAGCTTTTTCCGCCTTGCCGCTATTTTACAAGGGGTAGTAAAGCGAGCCCATGATGGAAATGCCTCTAGTGAAAAAGCCATGCAACTAGGTGCCATGGTGCGTCCTTTGGCACAAATTGCAAACCAAACAATACATCAAGAAATGAAATAATACATTGCTTGATAAGGTTAAACACGGTAGCAGCCCTACCAGAAACTGTCTCAGAAAGACTGTGGAGTATGTATGAAAGCAATAGTATGTGACGCCTTTGGTCCCATTGACGATTTACAATATAAAGACGTGGCAGATCCCGTGGCAGAGCCTGGGCACATTGTTGTTAATGTTGAAGCGGCCGGCGTCAATTTTCCCGATGGCCTCCTTGTGCAAGGGCTATATCAAATGCAGCCTGATTTCCCCTTTGTGCCTGGTAACGAAGTGGCCGGTACCATAGTAGAATTAGGAGAAGGGGTAAGCCATTTACACATTGGGCAAAGGGTCATTGCACTGTCAAATATGGGGGGCTATGCGGAAAAAGCACGCATTGCAGCCACCCATGTGCTGCCTCTTCCTGATGCCATTCACGTTAACGAAGGTGCTGCTTTGGTCACAGCGCATGCTACCGCCCATCACGCGCTCAAACAACGCGCCAAACTGCAGCCTGGCGAGACGCTTGTTGTGACGGGTGCAGCGGGAGGCACGGGATTAGCGGCAGTACAAATTGGTAAAACCATGGGTGCTAAGGTTATAGCCGTGTGTTCTACTGAAGAAAAATTAGCGTTAGCAAAAGAATACGGAGCCGATGTCTTAATTAATTACAAAGAAAACGACTTGAAAGAGACGTTAAAAGAAGTCACTGAAGGTAAGGGCGCTGACGTGGTATATGAATGTGTGGGTGGCGATACCTTCCATGCATGCAGCAGAAGTATGGCGTGGGAAGGGCGCTTGCTTGTCGTAGGGTTTGCAGGTGGAGAAATTCCAAAGTTTCCCGTCAACCTTGCCTTGGTGAAAGGCTATAGTGTCATGGGCGTATTTTGGGGGGCATTTACTCAGCACGACCCCAAAGGTTTCGCTCAAAACATGCAAGAGCTATTAACCTGGTATGTACAAGGAAAAGTGAAAGTGGTGGTGGACGAGGCGGTACCTCTTCACCAAGCTACGCAAGCAATGAAAAAAGTGATGAATCGAGAAGTAAAAGGTAAAATGGTGGTGGTGCCATAAACAGCAGCCCACGTTGTTTCTTCAAATAGAAAGGCTCAATATGCCGGGTAACGGACTAACACGTTACTCGGATGCACTTGTCTGTACGGGAAGCACGGCATGAATAAGGTGTATAGTTTTCGTTTTGTTAGATGACTTTGCTGACGCGTCTAAAAAGCGTTTAAGCACCGTTGAAGAGGTTTTTCTGTCGCTACGTGCTTTCTTTAACGGTTGCTCGATAGCGTGGGTTTGAACTTGGTTGTTATAATGTGCAGCCGAGGTGTCAGCGAAACTGGCAGTAGAAAATAATGCACTAACGAAAATACTGCAGCTTACTAATGTAGTGGTACTCTTCGTTTTCATCACTTACTCACAATTATCTATGACAGATTCGTTAAAGACATCAGAGGCGATTGCACTCGCCTCTTTTGTCGGCTTTGTTTGTTCTTAAGTATTACAACTAAAGTCTCGTTACAGGGAAAGGTTTTCGCTCATACCTAGGTATGGGAAACAATACCTTTTATGGCTAAAGACTAAGTTACCACGCAGTAACTCCGCCATCTACAGCAATGGTTTGACCGTTCATGTAACTGTTTCCTGGTGACAACAGTAACAGCATAGTATTAACAATTTCTTGTGGGTCAGCCAAGCGTTTCATTGGGCTTCCCATGCCCAATTGCGCTTGGGCTTCAGGCGTATTATAGCCATCTACATTAAGAATATTGGTTGGGCTGTAAAATGGGCAAATGGCGTTCACCCTTACATTTTTTCTTCCATACTCTACGGCGGCGGTGCGGGTGACACCGGCTACCGCGTGTTTGGCTGCGGCATAAGCAGCGCCTTTAGGGGCACCACCTAAACCTGCTAGCGAGCTAACATTCATGATATGGCCTTGCTTTTGGGCTAGCATAACGGGTATCTGGTATTTCATACCAAACATTACACCTTTTACATTAACCGCAAATTGACGATCTATTATGTCTTCTGTCATTTGATGAACAGGCGCAGGTTGATGGGCAATGCCGGCATTGTTAACCGCAATATCTAGGCGACCAAATTGGTTTACCGCTGCTTCTACCAAGGACTGATTTACGCTTTCAAGGGCTATATCGCCGGCAAGGGTAATAGCGTCACATGATGAGGCTAGCGAATGCCGTACTTCCGTTAACGCATGTTCATTGATGTCACTGAGTACAAGTTTTGCGCCTCGTAGAGCTAGACCTTGAGCTAAAAGCCGCCCAAAACCACTGCCTGCACCAGTAATCAACACGACGTGGTCGCTAAAATCGAGTAATGAATCCATTAGTTAATCCTTTTATCATTGTTGTATAAATGCGATGAGGTGGTGGGCAAGTTCCTCACCTTTATCCTCTTGTACAAAGTGTCCGCCACCTTCTATCGTGGTGTGTGTTACGCCTGAACATCCAGCTATTCGTTTCTGCATGATGGTATCACCGCCAGCGGTGACAGGGTCTTGGTCGCTGAATGCCGTCATAAATGGGCGGCAAAACTGCTGTAGGTTTTCCCAGGCTTCACGGTTTGCGTTGGACTCTGGGTTATCCGGAGATGTGGGTACAAGGAGTGGAAATGCCCGTGCGCCTGCTTTGTAGCGTTCAGAAGGAAAGGGGGCATCATAAGCCTTCAATGTTGGTTTATTCAGTAGAGATACCGTGCCTTGTTGAATAATTTCTGAGGTGGGAAATTCAGGCACATCTTGTGAAAAGCGACGCCACTTTATAAATGCGTCCGAGGGAGGCTTATCCCCGGTTGGCAGCCCAGTATTTGACGCCATGACGGCAACAAATTTCTCTGGCATGTCGGCGACTAAGCGCAGGCCTAAAAGCCCACCCCAATCTTGACAAAAAAGGGCCGCTGGCTGATTAACAACTTGTTGAAACCATTCTTTTAGCCAAATTAGATGCCGCGCATAAGTATAGTCTTTTTGATGCACGGGCTTATCGGAGCGACCAAAGCCAATAAGATCGGGAACGAATACGTTAAAACCTGCATCAACCAGTCGCGGCATCATTTTACGGTACAGATACGCCCAGGTAGGTTCACCGTGTAATAGCACAACGGGGAGTCCGTCATCTGGCCCTGCTTGATAATAGGCCATCACGATTTCTCCCCCCATGGTATCGGTGACGTTGATGTATCG
>MDTG01362275.1_pt1 | contig 13198 bp, 10 predicted proteins | sample 811421 | NCBI WGS metagenome assembly MDTG01 (sample SAMN05326645, study PRJNA326480) | marine metagenome | isolation source: seawater | place: Pacific Ocean: South East | collected 2011
CTTCCCCACACATGAAGCTTCAATGTTTTATAGCCTTGTGTAAGATAATAGTTTATGTTTTCCAGGTACAAATCAATTGATTGATAACATGGCAAACTAGCATAGGCATCAATTTTATTTCTTTGTGCTCCCAGAAAATCCGCAAGAGTGCAATCAGCCCTTTTTGCAGCTATATCCCATAGAGCAATATCTATACTTGATTTAGTCAAATCACCGATATCAGGTATCATAGATTCTAAACTCTGACTAACCACCAATGGATCAATAGATTGGATTGAAATCATTACTGCAATGGCTTTTTCTAAATCTTTTAGATGGTTTTCATTAAATTCATACACATCGAAAGAAGTGACGCAGGAAACGCCTTCATATCCGTCCTTTGTTTTTAATCTTAATATAATATTTGTTTGTTTCCACGTCTCCCAAGTTAATGAAAATTTTGCATCTGTAGCATGATTACGAATAGCATAAATTTCAAATCTAGTTATACGTCGACCAACATCATAATTAAAAATCGGTTGAAAGAATTCTTGATCTCTTCCAGAGAAATTCTCAAGCAATTCAGGAGTGTCACCAACCTTTTTCATAATAAATACAGTTTATTCATTGATTGTTCTAAATGTTAAATTTATTCTCAAATTTGAAACTTTTTTTGCGATTGGTAGCTGATGCTTCCAGAATTGTTGCGTATCTTTTTCCATAAGAAGAAGACTGCCATGCTGTAAATCAATACTGATTTTATCTTTTGTTAATTTATGCTTAAAATTAAATTTGCGAACTGCCCCAAAACTTAGTGATGCAATAGTTCCATTATGTTTCAATTGTGTCTCATTATCGCTATGCCAGCCCATACCTTCATGACCAGAATGATAGAGATTCAATAAGCATGAGTTATAAGTGCAAGCTGATTTATTTTCTACTATATTTTTCAACTTTGACAAATCTTCAGTCCATGGTAATGCAACTTTCTTTGTATTCGAATAGGTATACTCAAGAGGTTTGTCACCATACCAGGCAACTTTACGTTTTGTTGTGAATGTTTTACCAAATAAAAAAGATTTATCATGCCTCCATTCAATATTATCAATTAATTTATTTAGGTAATTTGTCGCAGAATTAGCATCTAGTAAGTTATCAAAATACCTCACTAGGCCATTTTTTTTTAAGACTATTCTAGACATTTCGTTCAACAAAAGATTTATGCTTTATATAATCTACCAAAATCATATGCGGCACCGTTAAAGCCGCAAGACCAATGAAAATTATTAATAATGAACGCTCTGAGTTCGTATAATGCCCAAGAATATAATTATAGAAATAAAGCATACCCAAGATAGCAATTAAACTATAGCTACTTGCTTCATAAAATGATCTGCGCTTATCCATAAATGGGATTTCTTTTAACGTCAATTTAATATGTCTTGGACTATGAAAAAAACAAAAATATATAGAAAAAGTTATGATTGGTGGAAGCAGAAAAGCTAACAGTAATAAGAATAATAGACTTATATAATCATACGTGTATCGCTTTTTCAAAAATACTCTATATGAATATATAATCATTACAATAAACCAAGGTAAAACAAGGTAATTAATCCATTGCAAAAGGATCAATGAATTTTGCGATCCAACTAATACAGCGAAAAAACTATTGACTTCCGCCTGACTGCAATAAGGAATTACGATGGGTATCAAACTACCATGTGCAATTATCGAAATAAGATCCATTGATTGACGATGCTTAATATCACTTAATCCAAAATGAATTCCCGATAAAATCAAAAAGATCGTTAGAAAGAATAATGGATGTAAAAACCAGATAAAAATCACAGATAGCGAAATTAGTATGTAGTAAATATGAAACAAAACATAATAGTTGAATGATTGTGGCCATCCTCTTTTCCTAGCAATGGCTGCATCAAAACCACCATGAGGAATACCAAAAATCAAAACACAAATTAATGCTATTGAATTATAGATATCTAAACTCACCATCTATCACCGAACTTCTTGATTAGCTCTCTAATAAAAGGTGTCTTGGGCATATTTCTCACTATTTTGTACCAAATATTAAAATTAGTTTGATTGAGCATGAAATCAGAAAACTGATCACCTGAGAGTGCTTTAGCAGTCTTTACAAAGATATCTACTGAAAGAGCTGGATTATTAATCAATACTTTATTGAATAATTGATCCATATTCATAGTAAAAGCTGACATGATCATTGGTACATTATAATTATTACTTTTTATATTCTGAATCAGTAAATCAATCTGATGATTTATATTATGGAACGCATAGCCAGTGGCCAGCCTAGTGGCCCCTCCTCCTGCACCAATATGATGTGTAATATCATTTGCAGTTTTTAAATATTCTTGCACGATGATTCCACGTTCACTAGAAATAATACGACTAGTTTTCATACCTTTTTGCTTTAACCATGTGTTTATTTGTTCTTTGTACCACTCTGGCGAATTTAATTGTTTCGAGATGACAGTTGATTCAACGAATATTCTAGAATCAGAAAAAGGTAACGCATAAATAAAATGCAACCCAGACTCTTGGGTTACTGAAAAATCCATTAAAGTTACGCATTTATCGACTGATATATTGCCTTTTTCTAACTCAAATTCCACGCCAGTGAAATGCTGTTTTAACAAATTATCAGATAATTGTGGCCCCCTACTATCATAAACATGATTCGCAGTGATAGTTCCTGATTCACATAATATAAGTTTTTTATTATTACTTAATGTGGCAGATATTACCTTGTCCCTTAATATCCTTATGTCATTATTCTCTAAAAATGCCTCTATATTATTGAGATATGTTGCCGCATCACGACAAACATACTTATATTTTGCACTTTTATGAAATACAGTTTCCTGATTATTGGTTATTCTCCATTTATCCCATATACCCTTTATCGAAGTATCATTTAAATCTAATTTATTATTTGCCTGCCAGGAGCACCAGGTAGCTTGTTTTTTTTTAGCTTCAATTGGTTCAATAATTATTATATTAGTTGATAGTCTTTTCTCGAATAATTGTTTGGCAAAGCTGAGGCCAGCATTACCACCGCCAATAATAGCAATATCATAATTCATGAATACCATCTAAACCATGCAACTTTTCATGTAGATGCGGATTGTGCGATGGGACTTTTTTGTATAAAACAGCGCTCAATGAGAGAATAGTAAGTATAACTTTATTGTGACTCTTGATAACTGTTCTGCCTTTCCACCATTGCGATCCATTATTCACTAATTGAATACCTATTTGACGATATAATTTCAATGCAATAACAATAGCAATTCTTGATCTCCAGGGAATTAAATGAATACCAATCATAGCACTCTGATAATAAACATCAGCAAGTTTAATTAACCTAGTAATAGCTTCAGAAACAAGAGGTCTATCCTCTTTTGACATTTTGGCAATTTCTAAAGGTTTTAGATTTAACCATGATTCAGGAATATATCGTCTAGAATTTTTAGCATCTTCCAAAACATCACGTGCAATATTAGTCAATTGCATCGCTATACCCAAATCAATCGCATAATAAGAAGCTTGTGGATTTTTGCATTGCAATATTTGTTTAGACATAATCCCAACGGTACCTGCAACTGCATGACAATATCGTAATAACTCTGTCTCATTAGCAATTGCGACTTCACCCTGATCACTTAGCATTCCTGCCATAAGTTCACGTGCAGCATTTAACGAAAGTGCACAGTCATTAGCTAGAAGCTTAAAATCATAAAGTATTTTTGGCTGATTAACATCAGTATCATTATGGAGGTGATCACTGATATCTTTTAAAATGACAGCCCTATCAGGCTGATCACTGTCTGCAAGATTATCCACGTAACGACAGAACTTATAAAGCCTCGCTATTTGTTGAGATAGTTTTTTTCCCAAAAACTGACTTGCCCAGAAAAATGAACTTCCATATTTTTTTAATACTCGTTTTGGCTCGTTTGATAGCATTAATTATCACCAGAGCCAACTTCTTGACCCGTGATAAGCTCTTCGACAACTTTAGCTGAGCTCACAACTCCAGGTAAACCAGCACCAGGATGCGTACCCGCCCCAGCAAAATACAAATTCTTAATATTCCTATGTCTATTATGATGTCTAAACCAAGCGGATTGAGTTAAGGTTGGTTCAATTGAAAATCCTGCGCCATGCATTGAACGATAATCCTGTTTAAAATCATTCGGAGTCATCCAGAATACACTTTCTATCACTTCAGATAACTCAGGTAATATAGTTTTCTCGAGTGCTTCAATTATATTTTCAGATAGTAACCTGCCCTCTTTATTCCAATCGTGACCTCCTTGTAGATTTGGAACTGGACAAAGTACATAGAAGGAATCGCAGTTATCAGGTGCAAATGATTTATCGGTTGCGGTTGGCCTATGAAGGTATAAAGAAAAATCATCATTTAAAATCTTCTTATTAAAGATATCATCTAGCAATGATTTATATTTTTGACCCATCCAAATGGTATGATGAGCGATATTGTTATATTTCTTTTTAGTACCAAAATAGAGCACATATAAACCCATAGAGTAACTCATCTTAGAGTGATATAGGCTGACCATTCCTTGCTCACTAAGAAGTTCCTTGTAACAAGTCTCTGGGTCACCCGCATAAACTATATTTGTTGCTTTTATTTGATCCCCAGATGCTAAAGTGACAGAGTATGCTTGTTTTTTATTATGATCAATTCGTAAAACATCTGCATTTTTTAAAATTTTTATATTTTGTCTCAACATTAATTGCTCTAACTCATATACCAATTTGCTGGTACCGCCTTTGCAGAAAAATACACCCCATTTGCGCTCTAAATAATGTATTAGTGAATAGATGGATGTTGTTTTAAAAGGATTACCACCAATTAATAGTGGGTGAATTGTAAATGCCTTGCGTATCAGAGGATGCTTCAAATAACCACCGACCATTTGCCAGACAGTTCGATAGCATTTTAATTTAATCAATGCTGGTATTTGAGCTACCATTACTCTTAAATTATTGAACGGACGATGAACTAGTTTTTTGAATCCAATATCATAAATAGCATGAGATGCGTCTAAAAGGTCGCCATAACTTCTAGCATCATCCTCACTAAATCTAGCTATTTCAATTTGCGTTGCTTTGACAGAGGAACAATAATCAAAATGCTCATCAGTTTCACTGAAATAAAATCGATAGTAAGGGTCAAGATGAATTAATTCGATATATTCATCAAAATTTTCATTAAATAATTCAAATAGCTCACGGAATAAAAATGGTGCTGTAATAACTGTAGGTCCAGCATCATGCTTGTAACCATCCTTGACGAATGTTCTGGCGCGACCACCAATCTGATCAAGGCGCTCAATGAGTGTAACGTTGTGACCTAATGCGCGTAAACGGAGCGCTGAAGCAATACCAGCAAAGCCAGCACCAATAATAACTGAATTAATATTTGATTTGATTGGTATGTTCAAGCAAATGTTCCAACGCTTGATACTAGAATAAATGATCTCATGTGAATCCGGAGGTCGGACAAGCCGACCTCACAAATTCATTCTGCTTTAGATTATTTTCCCGAATCTTTAACTGCTGCCGCCCAAATAACAATACCAAAGAGGATTTTGTTAATAAAGTCAGCGAGATTGTAAACAAGGTTAAGAGTGCCTTCGTTTACACCACCAGATAAATAACCAAGATAATACCCTATTGGATATACCGCCCAACCAAACACAATAATATACATCATTGTATTGTAAGCGCTTTGAACTGCTGCATTGCCAGAGGCATCTCTAGCTGCTGCACCCTCACCACTCCAAAGTGTGAAGATCATATAGGCCCAAGCTGCAACTCCAATAATGAATGCAGGTCCAGCCGCCATGAGTCCAGCTTCTCCGAGATATCCAAAGATCAACATTACGAGTGTGCCGAGTAGTAACTTCCAAAACAAAGAGGCCGCAACGTCTGTAACAGCTCTCAATATTAAATAGAACTCAACGATGAGTAATGGAACAGTTAGCAACCAATCAATATATCTAAATACTGTTGGTGATGTGCCAGTATCAACCCAAACACCTCTCATATATAAGTAATGCCATAACGCAATACCTGTTACCAAACCAGCAACAGTTAGTGATGTTTTCCATTTTGCACTGACATTATCTCTTTCTAGAAAGAAGAATACGGTTGCAGCCAATAAGGCAGCTGTAACAAGCCAGAAACTTATACCAACATAATCGTTGACATTTAGGTCGGCTCCAAAAGCAATTGATGGAACAACCATCGTTCCTGCAAGTAGCATAATTAACTTCATACTGATCTCCAAAATGATAATTTTTCGCTATCTTAATCGAAATATTAACTTTCAAAAAAATGACCCTACTTTCAATAAAAAAAGAAAATAAGATCTCCCTTTATAGTTTCATATGATATGAAACTATAACTTTACACTATATTTTAAATACGAATAGTTCACAAATAGATACGAGCTTTATTTTGTAACAATTACTTGTTACCTATATGTAAAAATTAGAAAAATCTGTCAATCAAGGCCTCTACTGCTCTTCTACCTTCGCCAGCTGCACCATTCCAATATTGATGACCCCTCAGCTCTGAGTGTCCAATTGCTATTCTTCCGTAAGGTTGACGTATCACGTCAGGAGCTGATAATTCATTATTATTACCAAACATAAAACCCAGATCAGGGTTTACATAAGCATGCCCCCATCGGTTCAATATTATGCCTGCTATGTCTCTGACTGGATCAAAACCGCCTGCAGAAAACATAGCTGTCATTTGTTCACGAATTTGCCGCTCATAATCAGCGAACGATGTACCAAGTAACTCCGCTCTTCCTATTATACCCTGATTTTTTCTGCTAAGTCCGGGTTTAAAGATAGGTGCGTAAAATGTCATTACGATGGGTTTGTCAGGATCTAGTGGTTGTGATTGACCATCAACAATCATTGGTCTACGTATATTACAAGTAAAACCAAAGCCTCCATTCCATAATGCAGCAGTAACCCCAAGACGTTCCAAGAAGCGCCAATTAGTCAGAGCGACGTTTGCAACTAAAACGGGAGAATGACCAAATTTAGCATAAGCACTATGGTAAGAATCAGGCATATCCTTAAGCACGTGCCTATTAACCCAACCACCAGAGGCCATTACCACTGTCTTGGCTTTTAATCTACTCAATACCTCGCCATTGGCATAAGTAATTTGTACGTGCTCCTTATTCGATATTTCACTAATATGTTCAACTGCTACAACTGTTGAATTCAATCGCATTCGAACCGTCTTATCAGCGTGATCTAATTTAGCAAAATTAATTTTTCCAAATAAAATCTCCTCGAATGATTTTCCCTCTATTGCCTCTGGATTCAATTTTTTAACAAAATGTCTTGCAATACCAGCGTTACCACCGGGAAAGCTCTGCAAATAGCCTGCATCATAAAGGTCCGGCCTCTTAAAACCTGGCATATCAAAATACTTACCCCAATATGCACTTATTCCATCACAACCTAAACCAATTATACTGGCCATGATTGGGTCATAAAATGCAATTACTTCAGGCGGTAACCCCAGATTTTTCTCATAATAAGATTTTAAAGTAACGGTATCGAGCCATTGATCTGTTTGCTTACTACCCTCGATAGAACGAACACGTTGAAATGCTGCTTGAACCTCTTTACTCCAGGGTGTCGATTGTAAACCAGATTCCCAAACATCTTTTACCCATGGAGTAGCGGCACCATCAAAAAAATGACCAACATCATATGATCTTTCCTGCCAAGTCAGATAATCATAATTATCTATTGGTATTCGCATATCTACAGCAGATCCGGTCGGTTCAGTATAATTAAACTCTCGAGGCATATTCAATGCCGTAAAATAGTCATCAGGTCCGCCATCCAATGATGGAAGACCGAAATCATTTGAGCCTTGTGGACCTGAAATATGCATGCCATTGACAATAAAATCATTTCGCTTTGCTTCGCCACCAAAGATTGGATGATTATCAAGAACAAGAACGCGACCTGATGGGTTTAATCTATTAAAATGATAGGCAGCTGATAATCCTGAAAAACCGCCGCCAACAACTACAAGATCAAATTCTTCATTAGTATCAATGGCCATTTTCTCTTGATTAGAAAACTTTCCTGAGCGAATTTGATGTGCAGTTTTTATTAATTCCGGGGTATTGCCATGTGATTTAGCATAGTCTCCAATACCTCCTGGCCCATACCAATTTGCACTGACATCAAAAGAATAATCACTCAAGTTATTAACCGAGGCCTGTAAACTTTCGTTACCACCTACCAAAGTACCAGCGAGCATTAGGGATGAACCATAAACAAAATCACGTCGAGTGATACTCTTATCTAGCCCTAATTCTTTATCTATTTTACTAACCATTACCTTGAGTGTAATCTAATTAAGAATAACTTCAACGTGCTGTTATGCAATTTTAAACCAAAAAAGAAGGGCAAACCCAATGACCAATAAAATTAATCGTCGAAAATTTCTTATCAATAGCAGTGCTGCAGGCCTCACTGCTAGCTTGACACAGCCCCTTCAAGCGAAAATCCCACAAATAAATAACAGTAATGTAAAGCCTGTTGTGATTGCATCAGATAATGGTTACACCATGAAAAATGGAGGTACTACTAACTGTGTTGAAACTGCATTCAATAAAATAATCAGAGGTGATGATGTGCTCGACGCACTCATAGAAGGTGTGAATATTGTTGAACTAGATCCACTTGATGCAAGTGTAGGCTATGGTGGAAGACCTAACGCTGATGGTATTGTTCAACTTGATTCATGCTGCATGCATGGCCCCAAAAAACAAGCAGGTGGTGTTGCTGCCCTAGAGGGAGTTAAGACGCCATCACTAGTTGCGAAAGCAGTTATGCAGCATACTGATCATCATCTATTAGTAGGAAAAGGTGCGCAAGAATTCGCAAGAAATATGGGTTATGCAATTGAGGCTGACCTCAATACCGAGAATTCTAGGGAAATGTGGTTAGATTGGAAGCGAAGAATAGATCCTGAACATTATCTCGATCCAGTAAAAAGAGAGATTGCAGGTCGCAATGCAGCTATTGAGATGATTAGCGAAGGCCTAATCCCAAAAAAAGAATATTATGGCACTATAAATTGCAATGGAATAAATTCAAAAGGTGATCTATGTGGCGTGACCACTACTAGTGGTCTTGCATGGAAAATACCAAGTCGTGTTGGAGATTCACCGATTCTCGGTGCAGGTTTATACGTCGATGGTAATCATGGAGCTGCAGGCTCAACGGGCCGTGGCGAAGCTAATTTATTTAATTTGTGCTCGTATTTAATCGTAGAAGAAATGCGTAATGGTGCCCATCCATTAGATGCTGGAATGACTGCATTAAGAAGAATTAAAGAAAACACGATTGAAAAACGACTACTCAATGCTCGTGGATTACCAAATTTTGACGTGATATTTTATATCATCGATAAACTAGGTCGTTATACCGGTGTATCGTTATACGCAGAATCTGATGCAGATACACCATTTCAATACGCAGTATGCACAGAGAATGGCTCAGCGCTTAAAGATGTTGAGCCACTTCTTAGCGGAAAATCTTCATAATCTAATTAATAATCGGCGTCATCAATTATCGAATACTACATTAATAAGTTAATTTAAATATATGAAATATATATATTTAATATATCTATGAAAATCGTTAGTAAATTTTATTAGTTGAGCAAAAACACTTAGGTCAATTTAGGTATAAATGTAACAACTTGTGATAGTTTCATATTCAACCTTTATTTAAGAATAAGTCACAGTTAAGATAAAGTTATTTGAGGGGGTTATTATGTATATGAGAGTACCTATTCGACTTGTTGCTACCGTATGTTTGTTTTCTTTAATGCCGATCAAATTCGGTTATACACAAGATGGTTCGATGCTGATAGAAGAAATCGTAGTTTCGGCACGTAAACGTTCTGAAAGCTTAAAAGATGTACCTATCTCAATTACAGCTTTCACTGAAGAAACAATTGAAAAAGCAGGTATTGAGCGCCCTTCTGATTTCATATCTCTAATGCCGAACATCACAATAGTAGATTCAGCTAATGTGGGTGATACGCAAGTTGGAATTCGTGGTGTAGTTTCAACTAGAGATGCTGAATCAACCTTTGCCTACGTCGTAGATGGTATTCTCAGCACTAATCCAAATAGTTTCAATGAAGAGCTTGTTGATGTAAGGCAAATTGAAGTCTTAAAAGGTCCTCAAGGTGCATTATACGGTCGAAATGCAGTATCTGGTGCTATTTTAGTTACAACCAAAGCGCCTTCTGATGAATTTGATGCTCAAATCAAATTAGGCGGTGGAAATGCTGGTCTCGCCAAAGGATCATTAAGATTGAGTGGCCCAATCAACGATTCCATGAGCGGCAGCATTGCAGCGAGTTACAGAGAAATGGACGGTCATTATGCAAACATTTATGAAAGTGGTGGCTCAGGCGTTGATTACTTACAAGATACTACCGTACGTGCCAGGTTGATTGGTGAAACATCAAATAATATTAATTACGATTTTCGTGCTGGTCATTCTCAGGTGGAAGGTGGTGCTATTAACTTTAATGCTGTGTTTGCAATACCGGCGTTTGCCGCTGGCTTTGGTCCAACCTTCTTTGCAGATGTAAATGCACATGATTTTAAATTTGCATTTAACGTACCAGGAGTAAATGAGCAAGAAACTAATGAACTCGCTCTAAAGATGGATATTGCTAATAGTTGGGGTGATATCACTATGATTGCATCATATAATGACTTGGATGAGTACCTGCTATCTGATGGCACAAGTGCTACTTTTTATGGTTATGAGCTAACAGCTAAATGTCAAGCTGACCGCAAAACCATAAACAGTGTAGCTCGTCCTGATTTATTTGGTGGTTTCTTCCAGCCGTTTGGTGTATTTCCTTCTAGCGACAGTCCGCCAAATGCAGAAGCAGATTTTACTGGTATCTATGGTCCATACACTCCTACAGCATGTGATGGCTATCAATACCAAGAACGTAATCAACAGGACACCAGTTTTGAGATAAAAATTACATCACCTGAGGATCAAGCAGCACGATGGATTGCAGGTGCCTATGCCTCAAAAATTGATCGTGAAGTTGTAGTCGCTTACGGTGCTGATCTTGGTTTAGGTTTTACTAGGCAGCCCTACGTAGCTAAAACAGGTAAAAATCCAACTGATCTATTATTTTGGGATGATTTTGATACCAATGTATTGGCACTTTTTGGTGAATTAACTTTTGATATCAGTGACGCCATGGAGCTCTCCTTGGCCTTACGTTGGGATCGTGAAAAACGTAAGGTTCATAACATGGTCCCTAACGTCAAAGCTTCTGGTTATAACATCAACAATGCAGTTGGTTCGATAAACCCTGGTTTCGCTAAAAATCCAAATGGAATACCAGATCGAAGTAGAACTTTTGATCAGTGGCAACCTAAACTCTCATGGAGATATTCCCTCTCAGAGGATATGAATGTTTATGCTAGTTATGGTGTTGGTTTTCGCAGTGGTGGCTTCAATTCACTCGGTAGCTCAGATTTAATTGAAACCTGGTTTAATACTGGACAACCAGCAGGTGTTTATTTAAACCCAATAAATGCAGGGTTAACCATAAATGATACATATGAGAAAGAAGTGTCAACAAGTTATGAATTTGGTGTTAAGTACGAGCTAATGGATAGGCGTTTAAGACTAAATGCAGCCATATTTAATAATGATGTAGAGGATAACCAATTCTTTGAATTTTTTGCAGGTCCTTTCGGATTAATGCGAGTGGTGACAACTATTGATGACATTAATATCAAAGGCTTCGAGTTTGACTTTAATGTTTATGCCAATGATAACCTTTCCTTCTTCGGTGGTATTGGCTTATTAGATTCAATAATCGAAAAAAATACCAATAGACCATTATCGGTTGGTAATGCAGTACCACAAGCTCCCGATAGAACTTTTAATCTTGGCTCACAACTAGATATCCCAGTGAGTGACAATACGGATTTTTATGCCAGATTAGATTTTCAGCACATTGGTGCAATGTGGTTCCATACAATGCAAGGTGAAGCATCTAATACTATCTGGGATGCCTTTAATGGTGGCGGTGGCACTATCACTCAAAATTTATCAAATGCGAGGAGAGATGCAGTTAATACGCTTAACTTCCGTATGGGATTAAATAGTGAACGTTGGTCAGCAACAGCTTGGGGTAAAAACATTACTGATGAAAAATATCTTGAAGAGATTATTCCAGCTGTTGAATTTGGTGGCTCATTTGTACATCCTGCCGCTAAAGCTGCATATGGAGTCGATCTAACATATCGATTTTAAATATTGATTAAATTATTGGGAGTAATATTCTTAACACATCTAAACCTGTTAGTATAATTAGAAGTTAAAGATGTAGAGAATATTATGCCTCAAGATTTAATAAGTAATTATAAAACAGCCTACAATACATCCTTAGGCTTTGGTGAACGGTCTGCACTGATATTAGTAGATTTTGTTCAGGCTTACTTTGATAAATCATGCTCGCTGTATGCCGGTGTTGAGTCTGCTTTAGAAAAAGCCATCAAAATCAGAAATCTAGCGAGAAAAAAAGACATCCCAATTATTTATACGAATGTTGTCTATGACCATAAAGGTCACAGTGGTGGTGTATTTTTTAAAAAAGCTCCTATCTTGAAAAACTTTATTGAAGGTAACCCGATGGGAGCTTGGCCTGATAAGCTCCAGCCATTGAAATCTGAAATAATCATCTCAAAACAATATCCAAGTGCATTTTTTAATACCTCGCTCACCTCGATACTTATGGAGCATGATATCGATACATTAATTATTACTGGAGTAACCACAAGTGGTTGTGTAAGGGCCACTTGTGTAGATGCAGTATCGCATGGATTTATTCCAATTATAGTGAATGATGCCTGTGGAGATCGCCATCTAGAGCCTCATCGTGCAAACCTTTTTGATATGAACGCAAAATACGGGGATGTTGTTTCTACACAAACCGTCATCGACCATCTTAAAATACAATAATCGAGGACAAAAGAATGATTAATATTGTTGAAGTTGGACCTCGCGATGGACTCCAAAGTGAACCTGAAATTTTATCC
>MDTG01242321.1_pt1 | contig 13197 bp, 11 predicted proteins | sample 811421 | NCBI WGS metagenome assembly MDTG01 (sample SAMN05326645, study PRJNA326480) | marine metagenome | isolation source: seawater | place: Pacific Ocean: South East | collected 2011
GCGTACTTGTTGTTCAGATGGATCATGTTTTCCAGTGCTTCCATCGGCGACGGGGACCATTCGAGAATTTTTTTACCCCAAAGCATACGTAAGTAGTTATGCATACGTCCAGTTTGGACCAATTCCCTTTGCGCCGCATTCCAGACCTCATCGTGTGTCTGACTCTTTTCCAGCTGATTTAGGCTGTAGACATAATCTTTAGGATCATCACAGTGAAGTAATAAGCTTTCTTTTGCCCATGTAGGGAGAGAATCAAAACTATCGTGATTATCGATGTGAGCACACGTATTAAATCCGATTTCACGCCACACAACGAGTTGGTCTAAAAAGCTTTCGACGCCTGGCGTTAGACCCCAAAAACCTTCTCGTTGGCCTTTACGCATACTGGAAACTTGCGTTGGCGCCCATTTGGCCTGTTTCATAATCGCCCAAAAAACCTCGTGGGCGCTGATGTGACCGAAATGTAGATAAGGCGATAAAAAGCTCGTCCCCTCTGCTTGGGCATCATTTCTCTTGTCGTGATAGCTGGTTAAAGAATTTTTAAGAAACCGCGTAAGTTTCTTTTTGGCATCTGTGTGGCCGCCCCGATAAGAGCCTGGTGCGACATCTTCTTTAAAGGGAATGTCTTTTATTATTTGCTCCACATCCTTGAGACTTTTGTCGTCTAAAAAATTCCATTTTTCTCTTATGTTTTTAAAAGTGATCTTTTTGCGGGGTAACTTGGGGTCTGCCGTAGGGTCTTTTTTCGGAGATTCTAAGATGAAATTTTCGAGTTCTTTTTGCACAAATCGACGGTAGTCGTAAGCGCGAGAAAAAACACGCTCGGTGTATTTGAGAGGCATGAGTCCATTGCTGTCAATGCCTACGAGGCGAAGCCGAGGATGCTTTTTAGAGAACGAGCTCTGCATTCGAGAGAGAAAGTAAGTTGGGAAGACATCAGTAACGACTAAGGCGGCGTCCTTTGATAAAGCTGACAGTAAACCCTTTCCTGCATCTTTTTTTTGTTCAACGTAGGGCAGGTAGGTGATCTTGTTTTTGTTAAAGTGCTCATATTGAACTTGCATACCTTCAATAACAAACTGGTGCATTCGCGCTGAGGACCATGGGTAGCATGTTCGCAATGCTTCAAAAACGACGAGGGGTAAGCACAGCTCTTTGGCTTGCTCTACCGCATATTCTAAACTGTAATTGTAAGACGCTCTGCGGTACGAAGTCATCCAATAGAGGATATATTTACCGCTCGTGTTCGCTTCGGCTTCGTTAATGAAATGTATTCGATTAGCAGGGAACATTTTTATTGACCTTCCAAATTACCGAAACGCAGTTTGAGCATATGATTGCGATAAACAAAAAGACGTTGCAGCATGTTTTTTGCGAAAAGCTCGAGAGCAATCTTTCCTAGGAAACCCAGCGGCATTGAGAAATTTACCTCGTCACGTAACTCCGTTCCACTTTCTAACGCAGTGAAAGAGTGTTTGTGATGCCAGTAGCGCATGGGACCTTTTACTTGGGTATCGATAAAATATTCTGGATTATTTTCTTCGATATTTGCGACCCACGTTTGAGGTATGGGACCCATTTTTATCTTAAAAGCCATCTCCGTGCCCTGACGCATTTTCTCTTCATACCCGTACAGGAGCTCTAAGCCCGACCCTGGTGGAGATAGGACGGCTAAAGACTTTGGTGTGAAGAAGAAAGGACGGACGTGATGAAAGTCATGATTCACGATTGTCGCACAGGCTAGGCGATAAGATCCTAGCGACCCTTTTGTTCGTTTTTCAATTATGATCGGCTTTTTTTTTCCAAAGATATCGGTCAATGCATTGTGCAAATTTTCGTATTCAAATTGAAATGAAAGTGTCGGTAACTTCTCCGAAGTGATGTGAGCACCATCAAGTATGAGCTGCGAAGATTCTCCTAAAGCCATTTGTAGAGCAATGGAAGGAACACCGAAAAGACAGGGACGGTTCAGCACTTTAGCTAAAGTTTTACAGAAGACCTCATGAGAAACAGCGTTAGGCGCAACGCAGTTAATGGGCCCCTCAAAGTTTTTATTAGTTAATGCTGTCGCAATAATCTCCACTAAGTCTGTGATATGAATCCAAGACATCATTTGTCTTCCGGAACCCATTACGCCTCCCACGCCTGCATCAAAAACAGGTGTGAGCTTTCCTAGCAGACCTTCTTGTAAACCTAAAACGAGACCAATTCGAGTTGTAACGACGCGCGTGCTTTCGGGCACCTCCGAGAGAGGCGCCTCCCACGCAGCGCATATTTGAGGTAAGAACCCGCTACCGTTGCTTCCGTGTTCATTAGTGACATCATTTTCAACCGTAGATCCGTAATAACCGATGGCGCTGGCCGAAATAAAAATGTGTGGCGCTTTTGGGGTGGATTTAATACCGTTCACCAATGCCTTTGTCGTTTCGACACGGCTCTTCAAAATTGAAAGCTTTCTTTTTTTGGTCCACCGTCCACCGGCAATAGGTTCGCCGGCCAAGTTAATCACCGCATCGAAGCCATCTAGCGCATCTGGTGGTAATTCGTAAGAATCCGCGCCGCCCGCAATACTTACTTCTCCTCCTAAACTTAAAGAGGCTTTACTAGGGTTCCTCACCCAGGCGGTTATTTCATGACCATCTCTCAAAAGCCTTAAAATGAGATGACGTCCGACAAATCCGGTGGCTCCCGATAAGAAAATTTTCATGACACCCCCATGTGTGCTGACTTGGCGTGTTGATAATGAGCTTGAATCTTTTTATAGGTGTGCCAACCCGAAAGCATCGCCATCGGAACTCCTCCACCAGGGTGTGCGGTTCCTGATGCGATGAACAGACCTTTCACTTTGGAGCTGTGGTTTCCAGCACGGGCAAAAGCAGCCTTCCAATCATTAGAGGCCGGGCCATATAATGCGCCTTGAGACTCCGGGAATCTTTCAGCAAGCTCTTGCGGTGTTCTTTTCCATAAAATCGAACTGTGTTCCGACAGATACTTTCGCTTTTTTGCGATAGCGGTCATTTTTTCAAATGCCGTGGCGGTTTCAGTATCACCGACGTTGGCGCTGGCATTGGTACTGGGCGCATTGATCATACCGAATACAATATGCCCGCCTTGTGGATGCGCGACGCCGTGATTTAAGGTTTGATCGGAAAGATAGACAGTTGGAGCAGAGGGCACCTGTTGATGGTCAAATAGGTCTTCGAACTCCGCCGCGTAATTTTCGGGAAATAAGATTGTATGTGGCGTTCTTGGTGGTGTTCGATCAGGGTCGTGCCAGAGCACGTTATATGCAGAGGTAGAACGCTCTTGTTTCTCTTTCTGAGACGCTCTGGTTGCAGCTTCCGGGCATAATGAATTGAAAAGATGTCGTGTATCTGCATTTGACACGACGATATCAAATGTCTCGTCGTTCCCAGATGCCGTACTAATACTTACGACTTTATTTTTATGGACATTTATTCGATTTATAAGGCTGCCGAGTCGAAAGGTTGCCCCATTTTTTTTAGCAATTCGATACAGCGCTTTAGGAAGCTGGTGCATGCCTCCTTCAATCCCGTATCCACCGAGTTGAAGTTCAACATGTGCGATGCAGTTAAGTGTCGCCGGGGCTTTCACAGGATCTGAACCATTGTAGGTCGCGTATCGATAGAAAATATTACGCAGGTGCGGTGAGGAGACCTGGGAATCAATGGCATTTTTCATTGTTCTTAATGCGTCGATACGGCTTACCGCTTTGAGTCCTGCGAATCCTTTTTTAAACGTATTCCATAGGGACGGTGCTTCATCTAGAACAAAATGAGGGCATGCTTGCTGCCAGATAGACGAGCTGTATTTAACAAAAGAAACAAGCTCCTTTGCAACATCATTTCCTAATTTGCTTCGAACATCATCTCGTGTTTTTTCGAACTGGTTGAAAATGTTTAAGGTCACACCGTCAGGATAGTTATAGTTAAAGCTCGTTTGGTGAGTCCTCAAGGTTAAGTGGTCTTCTAACTGTTCTCCACACGCCTCGAAGATCATTTGAATTTCTTTTTTCATTGTTAGAAGGCTCGGTCCGGTGTCGAGTTTTATTTTATTTTCAAACGTTGTGCCCGCTTTTCCGCCGATCTCTTTGGCTTGTTCAAAGACGACCACTTTGTAACCGTGGCTGCTCAACAGTGCTGCAGCGCTCAATCCGCCAACGCCTGCCCCGACGATTGCTACTCGTTGTTGCGCTTCTTTGGATTTCAAAGCGATTTCCCTTTCTCGACCGCTGAACTGCTTTGTGTCCAACTTTTAAATAGACGTCCGACTTTACCCCGCTTTGGCCCTTCAAAAAGCGCTAACCAGATGGATTTATTCCTATGCCATTCATTAATTCGCATTGCGATCAGGGGTTGCATCCACTGCTGCGGTATTTTTTTAGGCAAGACACGTTCGTATACGCCGTATGCCCGATCATCGCCTTGCTTGGCCTTTAAAAGATGGCGCATATAAAAAGGGCTTCGGTCTACCGGTGAGCGGAGTTCTATTTCGAGGGAGTGTTCCCTGTCTTTAAGATAGATTTCGTGTTTTTGGTTCCAACGGATACCGTATCGATCCTTTTTTGCATGATTGGCCTTATGTTCTATGACCGGGATCGTTTTAAAGTCATTTTTATCTGTCGCAGCAAATGCCCAACGCTGCCAATCGCCTTCATGGTCCTGTAAAAAGTAGAGGACGACCGTCTCGTTAGGAAAAGAAAGCCGGCACCAGTGCCAGTCGCGGATCCCCAGCTGCGTGAGTGGCCTTTCACTTTGATTTCTGTCGAAATAAGCTGTCCCTTCGATGCGGTCGTTATGGGCTGCCCACCGATACTCGAGGTTTCCTTGACCGCGCAGCATCATTGGAGACCAAACGTGATCCTCGGTGGTGCCAGCCGCCTGTACGGGGCTGGTTATTCGGCTTTTCCCTTTAACACGGAGTTGACCTACGAATGGCTCTGAGCTCCCCGCATAACTGATCCTTAAATCCGCAGTCAGTGTAACTTGGTCTCGATGATGTGACATTTTTAAGTGTGAGTCTCCCACTCGCCATTGGGTCTGATCGGCATTAACACTAAAAAATTCGGGGGGATAAGTCTGAAAGGCATAGAAATCGAGCTTGTGATTTCGGTAAACGGACACCGTTAGTCCAGATAAATTTTTTGGTATCTTTTTCAATGACTTAAGAGGCAAAAAAGGGAGACCAGCAAACCAAATTAAAACTGCGCCATTGCCTTCGAAATCTACCAGATCAACGTACCACCAGCTGAAGCTGCCCACTGTTTGCATGAGGTTAAGTTCAAACAGATCGTCTCTATGTATAAGTTTTATCACAATAAATCCTTAAATTTACGATTACTTCACTTTTTTTGAATATAGTTTGCAAAGGCTTTGTTAATGCTTTAACCTAAACAGGTGTCAAGATCAACCTATCCACTGCGGAGGACACATGGGAACTAAGAAAATCGGGATTATCGGTGCAGGACCAGCCGCACTCAGCGTAGCTACCGAACTTGCTCAAAAAGGCCATCAAGTCAATCTAATCGCGCCAGAGCCATATGCCGCTTGGGTCCCCAACTATGGCGGATGGGCCGACCAATTCGATGCCGATTTTGGAAAATCCTTTTTTTCGCAAACCTATGCGGCACCATGTGTGCGTTTACCCAAAGAGGGCAAAATACACGAACGAATCTTATCCGGAAAATACGTCAGAATCGATAAAACCAAGTTACAAGAACATTTCCTTCAAACCCTCAATGAGCATCAAACCTTGTTTTACGATGGCACTGTTGAAAAAATAGTACACGAGGAAGAAGTAGATCATATACACACGGAAGACGGACAAAAAATCACCTGTGACGTAGTTATCGACGCTTCGGGTACCAACTCCCCATTCACGCAGACGAAGGGATCTTCCAAACCAGCATTTCAACTTGCGTATGGCCAACTCATTAAAACACAGCCTCACGGCATTCCATGCGGGGATATGCGGTTCATGGATTTTTCGCCCGCTGACGACTCAGAAAACATCGCCACTTTCCTTTATTCCATGCCTCTATCGCACGACACGTTATTCGTTGAAGAGACGATATTGGCGACTCGGAAACTGGCTTCCTTTGATTACCTAAAAAAACGATTAGAAAAACGGCTTAAACGCGAAGGTATCGTTGTTGAGGGGGTTTTGGATGAGGAATATTGCCGCATTCCGTTAGGGGCAGCTGTGCCTCATAAGAATCAAAACCTCATTCCGTTTGGAGGCGCCGCATCAATGGTGCATCCCGCCTCGGGTTATATGCTTTCGAAAGTACTAAAACTAGCCCCGGAAATTGCCGCTCTTATTTCGGAACACACTGGGTCTAAGGAGAGCTTGTTAGCGGGGGCAATGAACATAATTTGGCCTCAGGAAAGAAGACGTTGCCGGGAGCTTTACTTGGTAGGCTTGGAAATTCTTACCCGTATGACACCGCAGCGAAACTGGGAATTTTTCGACGCCTTTTTCTCCCTGCCTGATGAGCATTGGCGCGGCTTCCTGGATGATACTATGACGCCCTCCGAGCTGGCATTCACAATGTCAAAAATGTTTGCGATATCGAAGAGCGGTTTAAGGATGTCGCTTTTACAAAACAGTATTTCCCACGCTTCTGGGCACCTGCTCAAGGCAGCGAAACCCGCTTGGGCCTAACTAATTTTTCGGAAAGGTTAATCGATGCCTCTAGCTAAACAACAATTTCAAGAACGAAACGAATCGCTTTTTTGGGAACATTCCGATTTACGGGCGGTAGAGCTTTTGATGAAGTCATTCAGTATCGGGCAAATGCCATCACTGATTTCAGATATGGCAAAGGATCACCTAAAGACCGGCGGCAAGAGATTTCGCGCATTAATGGCGTTGCACGCTGGCGAGCTCCTCGGCGTTCCTGAACGTTCCGCGCGTTATTGGGCTGCAGCGGTAGAACTACTACACAACGCAACTTTAGTACACGATGATATCCAAGACGGCGATGAGGTTCGTCGCGGCGAACCCACTGTCTGGAACAAATATGGTGTCGGGCAGGCCATTAATGCGGGTGACCTCATGTTAATGGTTCCTTATCAGATGTTGTCTTGTTTGGATGTTGATGGTGATATGCTTCGTTGCTTGTTCGGAAGCTTTTCTCATCGCTCAATTCAAACAGTTCGAGGACAATCCCTTGAAATGACACTTCGGGAGAACCTCAACTTCGATCGCGATACTTACATTCAGGCTTTACGTGGTAAGACCGGACAATTGCTTGCTTTGGCCATTGAGGGGCCCTTGATTTTGAAGCAAATGTCACCTGAGGAAACCTCTAAGTTATCTTCTGCGTTTGAAAACCTAGGCATCGCTTTTCAAATCTACGACGATATAAGGGATTTGTACTCAGACAAAGGGCGGCGACAGATTGGCAATGATTTAAGAGAAGGTAAAATCAGTGCACTGACTATTGCGCATCTTGAGTCGAACCCTTCTGATCATGGTGCCCTACTTGAAGTTCTACAAAAGCCATTTGATGAAGTGAGTAAAGAAGAGGTACTTTTTTGGAAGAACCGCTTTACCGCGTCAAACGCACCGGCTCAATGCGAGGCGTGGGCGAAGTCTTTTGTAGATAAAGCTAGGTTTGGCGTTGGTGATGGTTGTTTAAGAGATTTAATGAATCAAACTATTAGTGCTTTGGGTTTAAAGCAATCTTGAGGAGTGTGCGTATGTCGCAAAAAGTAGTAGTTGTTGGTACTGGTTTTGGAGGGCTCGCATCTGCAGTTCGTTTACGGGCTATGGGTTACGAGGTTGAGATGGTGGAGGCCGGAGATCAGCCAGGTGGTCGTGCTCGTGTTTTTAAGCAAGACGGTTTTTCCTTCGATGCAGGGCCAACGGTTGTCACCGCGCCACACCTCCTTGAAGAACTTTTTGAGCTGGTAGGTCGTGATTACCGCGATTATTTTGAGCTCATGCCGGTGGATCCTTTCTACCGTGTAGACTTTCCGGACGGCTCCACTTTCGACTACGTTGGCGACGAAGAGCGACTTTTATCGCAGATTCACGATTTCAATCCAGCCGATGTAGAGGGTTACCGAAAGCTAGTAAAAAAATCGCAAGACATCTTTTCTATTGGATACGAGCAGTTAGCACATGTGCCGTTTAATAACTTGTCTGATATGTTGCGCGTCGTTCCTCAAATGCTCAAACTGCAGAGCTATAAAAGCGTATACGGAATGGTATCCTCGTACATTAAGGACGAGCGTCTGCGACAAGTTTTTACGTTTCAGCCTCTTTTGGTTGGTGGGAATCCCTTTAATGTGTCTTCCATTTATCTCCTCATACATTGGCTGGAGCGAAAGTGGGGCGTACATTTTGCCAAGGGCGGTACGACAGCGATCGTCAAAGGTCTGGAAAGACTGTTGACCGAGATCGGTGTTTCCATCCGCTATAATGCGCCTGTTGAGCGCTTAGAAGTATCTCAAAGCGGTCAAGTCACAGGGGTTGTTTTAGAGTCTGGTGAGGTGATCAAGGCGACTAAGGTTGTGTCTAACGCGGATCCTTCAACTGTGTATAGCAAATGGCTTGATCCAAAAATGCGCAAAAAACACACAGACCGCTCAGTCGCTCGGAAACGTCAGTCCATGAGCCTTTTTGTTGCTTATTTTGGAACAAAGAAGACCTATGAAGACATTGCACATCACACAATCGTTTTAGGTCCACGTTACAAAGGGCTTTTAAATGATGTCTTTAACAAGAAAATCTTAGCAGATGATTTTTCTCTTTATTTGCATGCTCCCACTCGTAGCGATCCTAGTGTTGCCCCGGAAGGTTGTGAAAACTTCTATGTTCTCTCTCCTGTCCCGAACCAATATAGCGGTCTGAACTGGGAGGATTTACACGATGAGTATTTAGATCGGATCTTAACGCATTTAGACCAAAATCAGTTACCGGGTCTCAAAGAGAACATTGTGACCAAGAAAGCGATCGATCCAAGGTATTTTCAAAATGAAATGAGATCGTACCAAGGCAACGCTTTTGGAATTGAGCCAGTTTTACAGCAATCGGCCTACATGCGGTATCACAATGTTTCGGAAGATGTTGATGGCCTTTTCTTTGTTGGTGCCGCGACCCACCCAGGTGCTGGCTTACCAGGCGTGATTGGCTCTGCAAAGGTGTTGGAAGAAGTAATGCCGCCACCTTTGAAGCGACAGCCCATCCCACACAGTAAAAATATTAGGTTGGTATCCTAGTGTTACAGTTAGATCCGCAAATATCTACCGTTGATCATGGGTTATTAAAAAAGCACGGAAGAAGCTTTTATTGGGCTTCTTTCTTTCTGGCTCAAAAAGCACGGAATTTGGCGGCTACTTTATATGCATTTTGTCGCTGGGTAGATGATGCTGTGGACGAGGCTGATTCTCAGGCGGAAGCCTTTCGTAATATTGAAAAGTTACAACGTATTTTAGAAACTCAGGGAGATTCATATCCTCAGTTTGAGAATCTTTTTACTATTTTAGGACAGTATGGATTAGGAATGGACCCCGCAGAAGAATTAATACGCGGCGTCAAGTCAGATTTACAGGATGTTTTAGTTCAAAACGAAGAGGAGCTTTTACTGTATTGCTATAGAGTCGCCGGAACAGTGGGGCTGATGATGTGCCCCATCCTCGGCGTGCGCGAAGAACCGGCGATGCGTTACGCTATCGACTTAGGTATCGCTATGCAGTTAACAAATATATCCAGAGATGTTTTAGAAGATGCGCATCGAAAGCGTATATACTTACCTCAATCTTGGATGCCGGGCGAAGTTGGGCCACAGGATATTTTACACGACCCGTCCGTCAGGAATGAAATCCCAAAGATTGTTGACCGTGCTCTCAAGTTGGCTGAGTTGCATTACCACTCAGCCATCTCAGGCCTTGTGTATATTCCTTGGCGTGCGCGTCTTGCAATCTGTGTCGCTTTGTCGATTTACCGACAAATCGGTGTGAAGATTCAGCGAGAATGGAATGGAGACAGTTTGCGAGGTAGAATGTTCGTAAAACCAGTCGAAAAGATTTTTTGTATTTTTAAGGGCATCTATATTTTCGGTAAGACTTTGTTTAAAACAAGACCGGGCCGGGTAGAAACAATGCTTGCTAAGCATTCTTCTTTAAAAATGTTACCGGGGGTGAATTAACAATGACAACAACATCAGGCTATCAAATAAAGACGGTATCTCGCCTTACCGGTATACCCAAGAATACTTTAATCGCCTGGGAGCGGCGTTACGATCTTGTTGCACCTATTAGACTTAAGAACGGCTATCGAATCTATTCTTCTCAGGATCTACTCATAATTAATCGTGTTAAAAGTCTTTTAGAGCAAGGCTTTAAAATAAGCGAAGCCGCTTTATTGGTTCAAAATGAGGATATGGAGAAGAGTGATGCGCTTTCGGGTGAAGCGAGCAATGAAAAAGAACTTCTCAGTTTGAAAGCAGACTTAATAGAGGCGATTGGAAATTATGACATTACAAAAATGGAAGACACTTTCACCAAGGCAGAAAAGCTACCGCTCAGCGTTCTTATAGACGATGTTGTAGTGCCGGTTTCTTCGAAGGTGGGTGAAAACTGGGCTTCTGGAAAATTTAATGTAGCACAGGAGCATTTTTCAACTGGATTTATTAAAGAAAAACTCTTCTCTATTTTTCGTAATGTGAAACAAGAGCCAGGCGGTACTAAGAAAACATTTCTTTTGGCATGTGTTGAGAACGAACGACATGAAATTGGTCTTTTGGCCTTAGGAATTAAGCTCAGACAAAGTGGTTGTAAGGTTATTTATTTGGGAACAGATTTACCTGCAGCAGAGTTAGGCACTATTTCTATGTCACGAGATGTTACCAATCTTTGTTTATCTATCGTTAACCCAATCGAAGAAGAAAAATTAGGTAGGTATTTAGAGCAGTTGAGATCTGTCGTTACTGCAAGTACGAACATATATGTTGGTGGACGGGCGGCGCTAAACTTTGCCCCGAATACCTTTAGCCATTTGCGAGTAGATCTCTGCTACAGCATGACAGACCTTTTGGATAAAGTATAAGTGCTCATCGTTGGTGACAAGCCATGCAAGAATACGCGGATGTAAACATCATTCCAACATCAGGTTTTGTCATCAAGGGTGTTCGTTTAAAGAGCGTACTATTTTTCGTAGCGTAATCTATTCTGTCTGCTACGAGGTGACGGTAAGGCCAACTATTAAAGTCTGATGTTTTTTTCAGTGCGCCGTAAAGTTCAAGAGCTATTTTTACGTCCCCGTTTCGAATAAATGTATCAGCCATATTTAACATGAACCCCTGAATGTTATACGGCGCCTTAAAAGTATTGTTGCACGCACGCGCTCTTTTTGCTGTCATCCCATCTGTTTCCGCGGTGAGCAGACGATTGAGTTGCTGTGCTAATAACGCATCTACGTATTTCGGTTTTTGTTGCAGACAGTCTTCAAGAACATCTTTCAGCAATGTTGTCGCCTGTTGGCCTCGTTTTTCGGTGTAAGGAAGCGCATTCATAAGATATGCTACTGTAAATTGATTAAAGGCGGGCCAGGCGTCCATCGCATTTTTGGCTTCGAACCATGCCCTTGTCTGCTTTTTAGCGTTGTTATGAATGGTTGCGTCCGCCAGTGAAAACGCCGCATAAAAACCATGAGTGACGGGGTTAGAGGGTTCGAGTATATGGGAGGCTTCAAAATAACGTGCGGCCATTGTGAGATCATCAGTAATGTTGGGGGTGAGTTCACTCTGTCGAGCTCTTTCTGTTACGCGCCACGCATGAAGAAAGCCGATGGTGGAAGCGATTTTAGGATCATGGGGGCTTTTAAGGTAGGCAAGTTTCCATTGTGATAGTTGAAACGCAATTGAGGCGTAGTCACCATTATGAAAATGTTCCCAGAATATCGGCACGAGCGTTCGTGTTTCCGCGGAGCTCTGTTTCTCTTTTGTCGGCGTCATTCCAGTTGCGAACCAGGCACAACCTTGAGCGTGTAAAAGTGTACTAACTAGAAGTATGCTTACTAAAATCGTATTACGCGAAGATTTGAGATGCGTCGCAAAGATATGCGCCGCTTGTCGTTTCTCGACTACCCTAGAAAAATAAACCATACGGCCCTTGACCATCTTTCGTTATTTTTTGATGGTGTCGCCGGTGGTTTTTCTTTACTACCTCTGCCCATTTTGGACGCAAAAACGCTGGAGGTAACCATCTTTTATGGGCGAGTCCGTCGTGTATCCAGAAATAGAAAAAACCGTAGACAGCCATACCGAATCCGATCGCCGACAGGGTACTGTCCAGTTCAAAATAGCCTGAAGCTATGATGAGAATCATCGAAATGACGGCGAAAAAAGAGCTCAAAATATCATTCTTTTCAAAGAAACCATGACTGGAACGGTGATGGTCTTCATGCAATGGCCACAAAATTCCATGGAAGAGATATCTATGCATGAACCACCCTAAACACTCCATGATGATTGGGGTCACGATGACGATGAAAATAAATGTAATCATGCAAACTCCGGGAATAACTACTGCATAGGGTTTGTCTTATATTATACAGACTATAAAGTGTAATGACAAGCTTATAACCTTAGGAAAAAAAATGTTTAAAATATTTTCGCTCATCGCCATGTTTACTGTTGCACAAGGTTTTCACGCCGCCAACGCAAACCCATTACTCGCTCAGCCGCTCGTAGATATTGACGGGAGAACTGTAGATGCTGAAAAGCTTAAGGACAAAGTGGTTATGGTTGTCAACGTGGCGAGCCGCTGTGGGTACACGCCGCAGTACGCTGGCTTACAAAAGCTGTATAAGAAATACCAGAGGGATGGCTTAATTATCATTGGCGTTCCCTGCAATCAGTTCGGATGGCAAGAACCTGGAGATAGCAAAGAGATAAAAAGCTTTTGCCGTACAACCTATAATGTCACCTTCCCAATCCTTCAAAAACAGAATGTTAAAGGTGATGAAAAAACAGCTCTTTATAAAGAGCTAGTTACAAGCAAAGTTGGGGGCAACAGCGAGGTAAGATGGAACTTTGAAAAATTTCTGCTTGATAGAAAAGGTGACGTGGTTGCTCGGTTTCGTTCTGGCGTAGCACCTGATGACAAGGAACTTATTAGCGCAGTAACAAAAGCGCTCGCAACTCCAACTAAAAAGAAGTAGTAACAA
>MDTG01140685.1_pt1 | contig 13195 bp, 7 predicted proteins | sample 811421 | NCBI WGS metagenome assembly MDTG01 (sample SAMN05326645, study PRJNA326480) | marine metagenome | isolation source: seawater | place: Pacific Ocean: South East | collected 2011
CTAATAAGAAATCATGCCACAGGAAACTAACCTCAACGTTGCTCCTTACTTTGACGACTTTGATCCGCAGAGTAACTATTACAAAGTTCTCTTCAAGCCAGCATACCCAATTCAGGCTAGAGAGTTAAATAACCTACAATCCATTCTTCAAAATCAAATTGAAGATATGGGTACTCATTTCTTCAAAGAAGGAGCTAAGGTTATTCCTGGGCAGTTGACATATCTGCCTAATTTTTATGCAGTTCAGATTGAATCTGAATTTTTAGGTATTCCTATATCTCTTTACCTTGATCAACTTGTTGGTAAGAAGATTACTGGTGCAGATTCTGGTGTAACTGCTGAAGTTGTCACATATATCACTGACCAAGAGTCAAATACTGGTAATTTTACCCTTTATGTTGACTATCATGATTCAAGTAGTACAGATAATTCAACTAGATCTTTCTTTGACAACGAAAATCTGATTACAACTGATAATATAACTTTTGAGACCACATTTATTGCTGCTGGAGAGGGTCTTGCGAGAACTTTAACAGAAAATGCTAACTCTGTTGGTTCTGCATTTGCTCTGGGTGAGGGTGTTTACTTCCTAAGAGGGTGTTTTGTTGATGTTCAAGATCAAATCCTAATTTTAGATCAGTATACCAACAAACCATCATATAGAATTGGTCTGGTCATTACTGAAAATTTGATTTCTTCGGATATTGACCCATCTCTGAACGATAACGCTAAGAATTTTACTAATTACACCGCTCCTGGGGCTGATAGACTAGAAATTAGAGCTGTTTTGGGTAAAAAAGACAGATTTGATTTCAATGATCAGAATTTTGTTCAATTGGCAGAGGTCAATAATGGTATTTTGAGGGAAATTAATACCTCAACTGATTACAATATGCTTGGAGAGGAATTAGCCAAGAGAACTTTTGATGAATCTGGTCATTATTATGTAAAACAGTTTGTAACTACTGTTAAAGACAGTTTGAATAATGGAATTGGCAATAGAGGAATCTATAATCCCAATCAAACTACTTCTAGTGGTCAAAAACCATCTGAAGACCTTATGGTCTATAAAATTAGTCCTGGTAAGGCTTATGTTAAGGGATATCCCATCGATATTGTGGGTCCAACCTTCCTAGATGTCCCAAAAGCAAGAACAACAAAGAATCTAAAAAATCAGTCGGTCAATTTTGGGTTTGGACCGTCATTTTCCGTAAATAATGTTACTGGATCACCATTTATAGGTTTTGATAGTACAAACATTCTGAGTTTGAGAAGTGATAGAGTTGGATCTGCCGCAACTGATTTAGCTGGTAAGGAAATCGGTGTTGCTAGAGTTTATGACTTCGCTCTGGAGAGTGGATCATATGAAATCTCTCAAAAATCACTAAATCAGTGGGATTTGTCACTTTTTGACATTCAAACATATAATGATTTTGAAGTCAACGAGAATGTCACACTCCCTATCCCTTGTTTTATTGAAGGTGAGTCTAGTGGAGCTACAGGTTATCTTAGATATCCAGTATCAGTTGGAACTGGTTTCACAGCTTATAACATCAATGGAAGATTCTCTCTTGGTGAAAGATTGAAGTTTAATGGTGAAGATTTTGGTCAAAGAACCGTTATCGACTCTACAAGATTTGAAACATCTGATGTCCAGTCAGTTTATGGTATTGTTGGATCTGCTGGAACATTTACAGCTGATTTGATGCCTCAGACATCTAGTGTAATTGGTATTGCTTCAATTTCTACCGGTAATTATGATGGAAGTCCTCTAGGTATTGCAACAATTAGTGGTCCAGGTGGTCCTTTCCCTGGAATTGTAACAACTGGAAATTTGATCAAATATTCTAATTCTGGACTCAACGTACAGTCATTTGGTAAAGTTACTAATGTTTCCACCAATTCTTTTGAGATCGTTGGTGTTCAGACGATCACAGGTTTTGTTGATGGTCGTCTTCCTTCTGAAGATCTGAGTGTAACTGATCTGGAGGTCATTGAGTCCAGAACTCAACTGCATTCAAAATCTAGTGGTAATATTTCTGATAACGATTCCTTGTTCTCAGCACTTCCTAAAAAGTTTATCTCAAATGTAGATCTAACTGATTCCACATTGATTATCAGAAAACAGTTTGATGTAACCATAGCCGACAATTCAACTGGTGCTATTAACTCTGATCCTGGTGAAGTATTCTTACCATATGATGAAGAAAGATATAGTTTGATTAGTGATGCCGGTCAAATACAAATTCTTTCTTCTGACAGATTTACATTTGCAGCTGGTAGTAATCAGATCATAATCAGTGGTCTGGATAATGACGGACCAGCTAAACTCATCTGCACACTTCGTAAAACAAATGCTACACCTAAAGTTAAGATCAAGAAGATCTCCTCAAGTGTAGTTATTGATAAGTCCAGTAACAGTGGTTCTGGTATAGGTGCAACAACATTAGATGATGGTCTTACTTATGGTTCGTTCCCATATGGAACAAGAGTTCAGGATAGAAACATTTGTCTGAATGTGCCTGATGTTATTATTGTATATGGTATATTTCAAGGAGAAGGATCCAATAATCCAGTTGCACCATCAATTGTTTTGGGTTCAATGGATGGACCAACAAATACAACAAACGACTTGATTGTTGGTGAAGAGGTTATTGGTTCTATCAGCGGAGCTAGAGCTCTTTATGTTGCTAGACTTACTGATACTAATATTGAGTTTATTTTTGAGAACCAAACACCATTTGAACCTGGAGAGGTTATCAACTTCCAAGATTCTGGTGTAAGTGCTGTAGCTACAAAGGTCTCAATGGGAAGTAAAAATATTACTTCATCATTTGATTCTAAGTCTGGACAAAGAAAAACAATTTATGATTTTAGTAGAATTCAGAGAAGAGAGGGAGCTTCAATTCCAACCAATAAGATTAAAGTTTACTTCATGAGTGCTGAGTACGATTCAGCAGATACTGGTGATATTACTATTTGCAACTCATATAATGGGTTTGATTACTCTAAAGATATCGCAACGTTTGCTGGATTCAGACTAACTGATCTAATTGATGCAAGACCTAGAGTTACGCCATATACACCAACAATTAGTTCTAGATCACCATTTGAGTTTTTTGGTAGATCGTTCAATGGTGGTCAACATAGCTCTAGAAATATTCTGGCTTCAGATGAATCTACAACTATTGGTTTTGATTATTATCTGGGAAGAATTGATAGAGTTTATCTCGATAAGGATGGGATTTTCCAAGTAAAACAGGGGGCTCCATCCGATAATCCTATTTTACCTATGGGTATTACTGGAGCGATGAATATCGCTAATATGTTTATCCCAGCATATACTATCAGTGTAAAGAATGTAGAAACATCATTTATCCAGCATAAGAGATATCAAATGACTGATATCTCCAAGTTGGAACAGAGAATCAAGAATCTTGAATATTATACTTCTTTGAATCAACTTGAGTCTACAACGATGAATCAATTCATCCCAGACGCCAATGGTTTGAATAGATTCAGATCTGGTATCTTTGTTGATAACTTCCGTGATATGCAGAATCAAGACCTCAGTATTGGTGCTAAGAACTCTATTGATAGGTCTGAAGGTATTTTGAGACCCTCTCACTACACGACCAATAAGACTCTTATGGTCGGTAACGACACTATGTCTGGAATTGGTAACGGCACAAACTCAAATGAAGACTCTAAATTTGCTAATATTCTGGGTGAGAATATCAAGAGAACAGGTCAGATAATCACTCTTGACTATTCAGAAAATTCATGGTTAAAACAACCATTTGCTACTCGTTCTGAAAGTGTTACTCCTTTCCTTGTTCAGTTCTGGAATGGTACAATCTCATTTGAACCAAGTGTAGATGTTTGGATTGATGTGAATGAACTTGACGTTAATAGTGTTGTTCAGGAAGGATCCTTCAGGGGTGTCGCTGAGGCTATGAGAGCTGAGATCAAAACAGATGCTGATGGTAAAAGATCTGGCATTTCTCCTACTATCTGGAAAGCCTGGGAAACAACTGGAGTAAACGTTAGTGTAGATCTAAGTCAGAAGGCATCTAAAAGTAAGCCATATACTTCTGAAAGACAGGGCACTAGACACGAGTTTGGTACTGTGTTTGGTGTTGGTACCCATGAGTCCCACGCTATTGTTCCCAAGGGTTTTCAAGTTACTGAAGAGCATGTTGATACTAATGTCACAACAGACCTCACAGTTGGTGTTCAACTCAACCAACAGAGAAAAGGTACTCGGACCAGTGTAACTGAACAAATTGATACTGAATCTCTCGGTGATAGAATTGTAAGTCGTCAAGTCATTCACTACATGAGAGCTCGTAATATCCAGTTTACATCTAAGAGTCTGAAACCATTTACACAAATGTACTCATTCTTTGACAATGTAGATGTCAACAAGTATGTAATGCCCAAATTGGTCGAAGTTACTATGACATCGGGTACATTTGAAGTTGGTGAGGCCATCGGTGGTTTGATGCCATCGTCACTCTCAGAACAGTCTGTTGATGATACAAATACAGCTTTTGAAGATGCATCTCCAACAGCATCAATTGCAGCTATTGTAGCTAGAGTTGCTGACCCACTACACAAATATGGTCCATACAATAAGCCAACCACTAGTTTTGATAGAAGTCCATATGATAGAGAAAATCTACCAACCTCATATACTGAGTCTACAACTGTTCTAAACATTGATACAACATCACTAGCTAGTGAATCTGACCCAGAATATCAAGGATATATCGCAAAGGGAATGGTTCTTCTTGGTAATAATAGTGGAGCTAAAGCTACTGTTACTGACGTAAGATTGATTAGTGATCGTGTCGGTACATTGATTGGTTGCTTTAGAACTCCAGGAAACGATGATTCGACAGCTCCTTCTTTTGAGACTGGTAATAATAGATTCAGAATCACCTCAAGTTCAACTAACAGTAAGGTTGAAGGTCTGGTTTCTACTTCTGCGGAGGATAACTTCTATTCACAGGGTGATATAGATGAGACACAAGAAGTTACACTCTCATTGAGAAACGCTAGAGTCACACACGACGATACTTTCGTTGAGACTAGAAGTACAGTTCAAGACACAGGTTCTGATACTTCAATAGTAACCACTGGAACTTCTTCCAGATTGACTGGTGAGTATAAAGATCCTCTTGCCCAATCCTTTATTGTTGATGACCTAACAGGTGTCTTTGTAACATCTTTAGATCTATACTTCCAAGAAAAACCAACAAAGTCTTCAGGACCTGTTACTGTTCAAATTCGTGAAGTTGAACTGGGTACTCCTTCTTCGAAAATTATTCCATTCTCTGAAGTTCAGAAAACACCAGACGAAATTGAAGTTTCAAATGATTGTAGTGTTGTAACTAAGTTTACTTTTGAATCTCCTGTATATCTGAATGGTCAGAGAGAATATGCTATTGTTATTCTCTCCAAATCTACTGAGTATAGAGTTTGGATATCTAGACTTGGTGAGGTTGACATTCAATCTATTGGTTCAGAGACTGATCGAGTTCTGGTTACGACTCAGAGAACGCTGGGTTCATTGTTCAAGTCACAGAATGCTTCTACTTGGACACCATCCCAATATGAAGACCTCACATTTGAATTTCACAGAGCTGAGTTCCAACCAAATGGTAATGTTCAACTCTTCAACCCATCACTGGATGACAATGATAGAATCATTCCCTCTAACGGTGTTGTATCGAGTTCTAGGACCATCAAAGTCGGATTTGGAACTACAACTACAGAATCTGATCTCAAACCAGGTAATCTGGTCACACAGAGAATTACTGGGGCTACAGGTAGATTTGTAGGATACGGTGGTTCTGCTTCACAGATGAATCTAAGTATCGTGAACGCTGGTGTCGGATATACCCCAAGCTCTGGTACTCTCAAATATACCGGTGTTGCTATGACATCACTCTCTGGTGACGGTATCAATGCCACAGCAGATTTGACAATCACTAACGGTGTGGCAGTTGGAGCTAGTATCAATTCTGGTGGTTCTGGATATCAGGTCGGTGATATCTTAGCACCATTGACAATTGGTACAGGTCTCGGTGATGGTATTAAAGTTTCTATCTCAACAATTCATGGCAACAATGAATTAACACTCAATGATGTACAAGGTGAATTTGGAACAACCGTTGGTCAAATTCTTGATTACATCAATTCCGCAGGTGTAACCACTATCTTTAACTACGACGCAAATGCAAGTGGCATGGTTCCTGAGGCACCAATTCGTGTAGTGAATGATGGCGACCATCTCACAATCAATCAAAGAAACCATGGAATGTATTCCAATACAAACGTTGTATCTCTGAAAGATATTAGTTCTACCATTTCACCTACAACTCTTACGACAGAGTATAAATCTGACTCTACAACATCTATCTCGATTGCAAATACATCGAACTTTGGTACATTTGAACATCTTGGAATTGGAATTACCAATCCTGGTTATATCTTGATGAATAATGAGATCATTAAGTATACTGGTATGACTAGCAATGAATTGACTGGTATTACTAGAGGTATTGATGATACAAACATCATTGATCATGGTGTTGATGAGATTGTTCAGAAATATGAGTTCCATGGTGTATCTCTGAGAAGAATTAATAAGGATCATCTGATGAACGCAGTCACAGAATCCAACGCATTCGATACTGACTTCTACAAAGTTAAAATTGATATGTCACAGAATGGTCTAGACAGAACTGGTTCAATTTATCCTAAATTGTACTTCGACACTTCTGATTCTGGTGGTGGTAACAAAGCAATGGGTTCTTACAATATCCCATTCTCACAGGCAATTCCTAAGATTGAAACTATCGTTCCAACCGGAACTAGTATTGATCCCTCAATGAGGACAATCTCGGCTACCAGTATCTCTGGTAATGAAGGACCATTCATTGATCAAGGATTTGAAAAGATCGCTCTTGGTCAGGTCAACTACTTTGATACTCAGAGAATGATGGCTTCGCCAGTTAATGAAAATCTGTTCCTTGATGATCTTCCTGGTAATAAGTCAATGTCTATTAGTCTTGACCTAAATTCCTCTGATAGTAGGATTTCACCAGCAGTTGATGTTGATCAAATGTCTGTAGTTCTCATCTCAAACAGAGTAAATGAACCAGTATCTGATTACGCTAACGATCCTAGAGTTGATAGTGTTCTTACAGATCCTAACAAGTTTATGTACGTGACCAAACCAATCATTCTTGAGAATCCAGGATCTTCTATTCAAGTTTACCTTGACGCATTCTTGACTAAAGATTCTGACATCAGAGTATTCTTTGCTATCGATCAGGAAGAGACAGCCAAAGATACAATCTTCACACCATTTCCAGGTTCTAACAACTTCGCACCTAATGGATCTGTTATCAACTTTAATAGTAATAACGGAGCTCCTGACCAACCAATTACCAAGAGTGATCAATTAGACCAAGATCCTAGTATTGACATGTATAGGGAGTACAAATACTCTATAGATAATCTACCAGCATTTGGTTCATTTAGAATTAAATTGATTGGTACATCAACCAATCAAGCAAGTCCACCAATGATTAGAAACTTTAGAACCCTTGGATTAGCATGACACATATTCCAGTTGAAGGCCATCCAGGTCTATATCGTGATTCTGAAACAGGAGCTATTATCAACAATAGATCTAATGATTATCAAACCTATATGAACAATCGAAAGAAACTCCTCTCCGAAAAGGAGAGGATTGATAAACTTGAATTAGACATTGGTGATATCAAACGTATGTTACAAGTATTAACTAATGGCAAATAATACAATTACTTTTAACCCCGACTCCAATGCTTCAGCATATGGGGTCAATTTGGTTGTCAATACTAGGTCTGATTTTAGTTCAACTTTCAAAGTTGTTAATCGGGACAAATCTAACTTTAACTTCACTGGTTGGACAGCCTCATCTCAGATGGCTAAGTCTGTATCTATAGGATCTAGTATGTCTCCTGCTGGTACATTTGTTGTTGGATTTACCAGTTCGATTAATGGTGAATTTGAGATCTCTATGAGTAAAACTAATACTGGTAACTTGAAACCAGGTAGATACGTTTGGGACATTCTTGTAGGTTCTGGAACGACTGTGTATAGATTAGCTGAGGGTAATGTCACTGTGGTATCAGGGATCTCAGCAGCTATCTAAATAGTAAAAAGTTATAGTATATAAATGGCGAAGCCCTCCTCTAGACAAGAATTGATCGACTACTGTCTGAGACAGTTGGGTGCACCTGTAGTTGAAATTAATGTTGCCGAAGAGCAGGTCCACGACTTATTGGACGATGCAATTCAATTGTTTCAAGAAAGACATTTTGATGGGGTAATTCAAACTTACCTGAAATATGAGATAACTCAAGCTGATTTAGATAGAGCCAAAGCTGTACCAACTGGTGCTCCTAGTGGAAGGGGCAGTGTCGGTATGGACGTGACAACAGCTTCCAGCACTATAGCGGGAACACCAACGACATTTACATATCAAGAGAATAGCAACTATATTCAAATACCTAATGATGTTATTGGTATCAATAAAGTGTATCAATGGGACGCCTTGATGGGTCTGGATACTAAGAACATGTTCAGTTTGAAGTATCAGATGTTTCTGAATGATGTTCACTATTGGGGAACACAGGATATCCTATCCTACTCAATGTCAATGTCCTATCTTGAGACATTAAACTTCCTATTGAATACTCATAAACAGATTAGATTTAATCAAAGACAAAATAGAATGTATCTGGATGTTGCTTATAGCGATCTAAATGTTGGTGACTATCTGGTTATTGATTGTTGGAAAGCATTGAATCCAGCCGAAGCTACTGATGTTTTTAATGATGTATTTTTGAAAAAGTATCTAACATCTCTGATTAAGAAACAGTGGGGTCAGAACTTGATTAAGTTCCAAGGTGTCAAACTACCTGGTGGTATTGAGTTCAATGGAAGACAGATCTATGATGATGCTCAGTCTGAACTTGATAAGATTGAAAATAAGATGATGTCTACATATGAAATTCCACCTCTTGATCTTATCGGGTAAGATTAATGCTTAATCCATATTTTCTCAACGGTTCTAAAAACGAACAGAGTCTAATACAGAGTCTGGTAAACGAACAGCTCAAAATGTATGGGGTAGAAGTATACTACCTCCCAAGACAATATGCAACTGAAAAGACAATAATCAAGGAGGTTATTGAATCAAAATTTGAGAATGCTTATCCACTTGAGGCATATGTGGATAGTTATGAAGGATTTGGTGGTCAGGGAACACTCTTATCTAAGTTTGGTATTCAAGAGAAAGATGACTTGACATTGGTTATCTCAAAGGAAAGATATCAAGAATATATTTCACCCTTCATGAAAGATATTCCAGGTATGAAGGGTGTCACACACAGACCAAGAGAGGGTGATCTAGTATGGTTTCCACTTGGTGATAAACTTTTTGAAATCAAATATGTCGAACACGAACAGCCATTCTATCAATTAGAAAAGAACTACGTCTATCAACTAAAACTTGAACTCTTCAGATATGAAGATGAGGTTATTGATACTGGTGTTGAAGATATTGATGATGAAATTACAGATATCAACACTGGATACACTCAAACTCTTACTGTCATCGGTGTCGCGTCTACTGCTTTGGCAACAGCTACTCTCTGTAGTGGTGGATCTGTAAATGACATCTCCATTATTGATATGGGTAACAATTATAGTATTGCACCTGTTGTGGCATTTAGTTCTGCTCCATCTGGTGGGGTGACCGCTACTGGCATTGCAACTATTACTAATGAATTTATTGGTTGTAATGGTACACCAGTTGGAAAAGTTTCTAGCATTTATATCACTAATTCTGGATGTGGATACACTGTTGCACCTTGGATCACATTAACAACACCAAATGGAGAAACCGGCGTGGGTGCGGCAGCTACATCAGGCATCAGCACAACAGGTTCTGTTCAGTTTGTCACAGTAACACTTGGTGGTAGTGGTTACATTGATCTTCCATCAGTTGGTATCTCCACACCAAAACATGTAGGAGCAGCTGCCACATCGATTTTGGATACTCCGTCACAAGTGGGAGCTGGTGTGAGTGTCATATCTGCACCTATCAGTATTGGATCTTCGTCCTATCTGTTCCCATATGGAACAACTGGTGGTGTATATTATAAGACGGCTCCAACTGTCACGTTTGATCCCCCAACTGGAACTGGAAACGGGGCTCTTGGTTCCGCTACCATTGACGACTTCGGTCTATATGGAGGAACGGTACAAAGTCTTGCAATAACTACAGAAGGTAAGTTCTATACTTCACCTCCAACAGTAACAATTAATCATCCTGGGTTCTCATTTGTTTCGGCTTCAATAGGTATCGCTGGTTCTTCTATTGATTCAGGTTCAGTTGCATTTACAACTACAGGAAGATCATACACGACAGCACCAACTGTTGCTATCACCACTTCTGGTTACATGGATGCACCAACAGTACAAGCTGTTGGTATCGCTACGATTCACCCAATAACAGGTATTGTTACTGCAATTTCCTTCAATCCAGTAGACCCATGGGCAGTTGGAACATCAGCAACTGTTGGTGCTGGTTATACTGTTGTACCTAATATTAGTTTTAGTGGTAATCCCTCACCAGTTCAAGCTATAGCAACAGCTACAATATCTATCGCTGGTACAGTCACATCACTCTCCATTGGTAATAGTGGATTTGGTTATCAATCCACTCCTAACGTTTCTATTACTGCACCAACTGGTGTAACCACACAGTTCACAGCAACTGGTATTTCTACAATCAGATTTGACTCAATCAAAACAACTGGTACTATTGGTATTTCTACTACAACAATTACTAATATTAATACCACAAATATGGTTGTTGGGGATAGAATCAGAATAGGAACTGGATATAGTGAGTACTACAATCCAAATATTCAAGTATTCCCAGATATCACATTTGTAACTGGTATCGGAGTTTCCACTCTGACAATTAGTAAAACAACCACTAACACTGGAATCAGAACAGCTATCGTTGAAGTTGGTATTCAGAACTGTGGTATTGTTACTGGTATTGATGTAACTTATGGTGGTGGTGGATATCTACTCCCACCAACAATCACCATCACTAATGACACTGGTGAGAAAAATTATGTTGATCAAGTTCTTGGTGTAACTACAGCAACAGCTGGTTCCATCGTTGGTGCTTCGAGTACAGTAGAGTCAGTGTACATTATCAATAGTGGATCACAATATGTTCTCACACCAGAGGTTGTGATTGGTGGTATTGGAAATACTAATAGTGGATCTGGATCATTCACATTCAATGAGATTGTAGTTGGTTCTCAATCTGGAACTCAAGCTAGAGTTAAAAACTGGAATTCTACAATAAACAATTTGGAAATTTCTATTGTTACCGGTAACTTTGTTGTTGGTGAAAGAATTGTTGGTCAAGATTCTGGAGCATCATATATGATTAGTGCAGTCAATAAAGATGACTTAGTTGATACATTTGCTGAGAACGACACATTCCAATCTGAGGGTAATAAAATCATAGACTTTAGTTCTGAGAACCCCTTTGGGATGCCTTAATCTAAATAGTAACAAATAAACACTAGACTGATGTTTGAGTATTTCTATAATGAGATCTTTAGATCCGTAATTATCGGATTCGGATCAATGTTTAATGGGATTGAAATTCAACATAAAAATGAATCTGACAATAGTGTTAGTACTCTGAGAGTCCCATTGGCATATGGACCAACTCAGAAGTTTCTTGCTAGGATTGAACAACAAGCTAATCTGAATAAGTCAACTCAAATGTCCTTACCGAGGATGTCATTTGAGTTCACCGATCTTCAGTATGATCCTACTAGAAAATCAACTCAGACACAACAGTTTGTAGTCAAAAATACGACTGGTAGTGAAGTAAAGAAAGGATATGTTCCCGTACCATATAACATGACTATTCAGTTGTCTATCATGACAAAACTGAATGATGATATGTTGCAGATTGTTGAACAAATTCTTCCACATTTTCAACCGTCTTACAATCTTCCAATCAATTTTCTTGGTGATTTTAAAGAGAAGAGAGATATACCCATTCAACTTGAGGGTATCCAAATGGAAGATGATTATGAGGGTAATTTTGAGACCAGAAGATCTCTTGTATATACTTTAACATTTACAGCTAAAACATTCATCTTCGGACCTCTAACAGATGTTTCAAATGATATTATCAGAAAAGTTACTGTTGGTTACGTTGCTGGGTCCGCTAGTCCAGGTCTTAGAAATCCAGAAAGAGACATCTCCTACAGAGTTGCACCAAGAGCTATTCAGGATTATGATGACAGTGTCGTCACCACTACTACAGAGAACATAGATTCTACAGAGAAAGTGATTACTGTAGATGATGCATCTCAACTATCAGCAGCAACATATATTGAAATTAATAAAGAAGAGATGTATATTGAGAAAGTCAGTGGAAACAACATCACTGTCAAAAGAGGTCAAGACGGAACTGAGGTCAAAGAACACGTTCTTGGTTCTGCAATTAAGACCATCACAGCCAATGATGCTAACTTCATTGAGGTTGGTGATGACTTTGGTTTTGATGGTATGGTTTTCTGAGGTAATATATGACTGATAAGTATGAAAGACTGGATGAAACTTTCAACGTTGAATCTGTTGAGGTAGATGTTCAAAGGAATATCACTAGTTCAAAGATTGAGAAAATAAAAACTGACTCTGAAGATATCAGAAAAGACTACGAATATACAAGAGGTAACCTTTATTCCATCATTGAAAAGGGGCAAGAGGCTATTAATGGTATTCTTGAGTTGGCACAGGAGAGTGAGATGCCTAGAGCATATGAAGTCGCCGGTCAATTGATCAAGAACGTAGCTGATGCTACCGACAAACTTCTCACATTACAACAGAAGTTGAAAGATGTGGAGGATGAAAAAGATCTTAAGGGTCCAACCACTGTTAATAATGCACTTTTTGTTGGTTCAACAGCTGAACTTCAAAAGTTATTGAAGAAAAATACTAATGATAAATAGTAAGAACGGGAGAGAAATCCCAAAGTATTCTTACTAATAACTGACATGTCGCGTGACAATAATAACTTACCTTC
>MDTG01180691.1_pt1 | contig 13195 bp, 11 predicted proteins | sample 811421 | NCBI WGS metagenome assembly MDTG01 (sample SAMN05326645, study PRJNA326480) | marine metagenome | isolation source: seawater | place: Pacific Ocean: South East | collected 2011
GAAAAAATTAAATATTAATACTCTAGTTTTGCATAGAGTTGTGAGAGAGGAAATTTTGAATTTTGAAGATATTACTGAGAATGTATTTGATAAAATTCTTTCAAACCACAGTAAAAATAAAAATTTTTTAACAATTGAAAATGCCTTTTCAAAAAATAATCATGAAAATAACTGTATATGTTTAACATTTGATGACGGCTTTAAATCTGATATAGAAATAGTATTACCAAAACTAAAAGAAAATAATTTTGCTGCAACTTTTTTTATTGTTAAAAGTTATTTAAATAAAGATGGGTATATGAGTGAGAAAGATATTGTTGAATTGAGCAATCAGGGCATGCAAATTGGCTCACACTCTATATCACATCCAAATTTTCTAAAAATAGATGATTCAAAAAAAATGAATGAACTTATATCATCCAAGAAATATCTTGAAGACTTAACCTCAAAAAAAATAACCACTTTCTCCTTTCCATTTGGTTTTGCAAATAGCGCATTAATAAATTTAGTATTTGATGCTGGTTATGAATATTGTTGTACTTCAAAGCATGGACTTGCAAATAATTACTCAAAAATTATTCCTAGGAACTCTATTAATGGCAGCCATTCAATTAGAAAGGTTTTTCAATATATGGAGCCAACATTCACAACAAAAACGATATGGTTTATTGAAGATATTATGAAGTCAAGACTTAAAGCTATTTCTCCGAAATTTTATAAAAAATTGAGAAACATAGTCTCAAAGAGATAAACTATATGAGTATTTCAATTATTGGTGGATCTGGATTTGTTGGAAAAAGACTTTCTAAAAGGTTAGACAACTCAAATATAAAATACAAGGTTCTTGATAAGAGATTATCAAGAAATCACAAAAATCATGTTGATGTTACAGACAAAAAAACACTTGAAGTCTTAAAGGATTCATCTGCAATTATTAATCTAGCGGCTGTGCATAGAGATGATATCAAGCCTATATCTTTATACGATGATGTTAATGTAGAAGGGGCAAAAAACATCTGTTCTACTGCTGAACAATTTAATATTAATAAAATTATATTCACTAGCTCAGTAGCGGTTTATGGATTTGCTCCAAAAAATACAGCAGAGGACGGAGAAATTAATTATTTTAATGATTATGGAAGAACAAAATTTTTAGCAGAAAAGGTTTTTGAAGATTGGTTCTTAAAAGATCCAGAACAAAGAACGCTTGTGATAGTGAGACCAACAGTAATTTTTGGGGAAGGAAACAGGGGTAATGTTTTTAATCTATTAAATCAGATCGCCTCAAAGAAATTTTTAATGCTTGGTTCCGGAGAAAATATAAAATCTATGGCATATGTTGAAAATGTTGCAGCTTTTTTAGAGTATTGCCTAAATTTAAAACACGGAAAACATTTATATAATTATATAGATAAGCCTGATTTAAATATGAATAATTTAATAACTTTTACTAGGAAAGTTTTATTTAATAAATCAAATGTTCCTATCAGGCTTCCAAAATTTTTAGGTAAATTTATAGGAAAATGTTTTGATTTTCTTGCATTTTTATTAAAAAGAAATTTACCCGTAAGTAGTATTAGAGTAAAAAAATTCATGTCTAACTCGCAATTTGATACTTCAGTGAGCAAAACAAAATTTATTCCACCTATTAATCTTGAGGAAGGACTCAGAAGAACATTGATCTATGAATTCATTGAGGATAATTCGGATAAAGAGATTTTTAAAACAGAGTAATATATGAATAAAGACTTTACAGTTGTTATGTCTGTATATAAAAATGATAAACCCGAATATCTTAAACTTGCCATTGAGAGTCTTGTAAATCAAACAGTTCAACCAAATGAGATAATTATTGTTTCTGATGGACCACTTACCAGTGAGCTAGAAATAGAACTAAATTCACATTCCTATCATAAGAATATTAGATTTATTAAATTAGATAAAAATGTTGGCCTTGCTTCATCTCGAAAAAAGGCAATCAAAAGTGCAAATTTTGACATAATAGCTGTGATGGATTCAGATGATATTTGTGAATTAGACAGATTTGAAAAACAAATTAATGTTATAGAAACTAATTCAAAAATGGTTGTAAGTGGTTGGATAGAAGAGTTTAATGAAGTTCCAAAGGATGCAGGAAAGGCCCGAAAAACTCCAACGGATTATAAAGAAATTATTTCTTATGGAAAATGGAGGAATCCTATCAATCATGTGACTCTCATGTTTACTAGAAAAGCATATGAACATGTTGGAGGATATTCATCTATAAGGCACTCAGAAGACTGGGATTTAATTTCAAGAATGTTAGTGAAGGGTGTCAAAGTTATAGGCATACCACATGTTCTTGTGAATGTAAGAGCAGGTGATGAAATGATAGAAAGAAGAAGAAATATCGAACAGTTTAGAGGTGAGTTAAGATTGTTCATAAAGATGCACAAGATAGGATATCTTAATTTTTTTCAACTTCTTGCAAATATGGTAATTAGAATCGTCTTAAGAATATTGCCAAAATTTATTACAAAACTAACCTATAAAAACCTTCTTAGAAAATAATGTTAATTAAAATATAAGTTTAAAATTAAACTATAATGTCTTCTACTAAAGGGCTTTAAATGAAAGAAAATATACTTATAACGGGAGGATCTGGTTTCATTGGAAGCAATTTAGTGGATTTTTTTGTAGAAAAGGGACATAAAGTTTTTGTAATAGACGACCTTTCAACAGGACTTAAAGAAAACCACAATAATAACGCCTCATATTTTTTATGTGATATTGTTAATTTTATTGATGATAGCAAGCCTATTGAAGATTATATTATTAGCAATAAAATTCGGATTGTATACCATCTAGCTGCTAGCGCTGATATTTTTTTATCCATTAACAATCCTGAAAAAGTTTATAAAATTAATCTAGATGCCTCTGTGGCACTTCTTAATGCTTGTTCTAAATCAAATGTAAAAAAATTTATTTTTGCATCCACTTCTGCTGTTTATGGAGAGCCTGAAATTCTACCAGTCTGTGAAGATCATAAGACTAACCCTATTAGTCCCTATGGTCTAACAAAGCTTGGCTTTGAGCAATACATGAATTTTTTTGAAATCAGTAATGATATTGAAATGGTTGCTTTTCGTTTTCCAAATGTTTATGGGTTTAGACAAAGATCTGATCTTGAGGGGGGTGTTGTAGCAATTTTTGAAGATGCTATAAAGAACAACGAGCAAATTAAAATATTTGGTGATGGAAATCAAACTAGAGATTGGGTAGATGTTAGTGATATCGTTATCGCACTCAGTCTTGCATTAGAACATTCAGATAATTTTAGAATTATGAATCTTGGCTCAGGTAAGAAAACATCAATAAACTTGCTCTTTAATTACTTTAAGAATGAAATGTTATATAAAAAAGATCCTTTATATTTGAAAGAAAGAGAGGGTGACATTAAGAATATGGTTATGGACTGCAATATTGCATACAAGTATCTCAAATGGAAACCTAAAACATCACTTGAGTATGGAATAAAGAATCTGGTTTCAGGGAACCGTAAGTAATGTGCGGTATAGCCGGCACCGTTTTTAATCATAATTTTAATTATGGAATTGAGGTTTCAATTAAAGACATCAAAGACGCTTTAAGATGCATTGATCAGGAAAATGGTTCAGATTTACTTTTAGATCTTGCATGGAAATATAAATCAAACATAAATTTTTTAAAATTTTGTAAAGATAATTCTGAGAGAGTAAAGCTTAATAAATTATGCTTAGATATAAAAAAAGAAGCAGAAAAAAAAAGACACTTAATTTCTTTAATTGATAAAAGTCAAACCTTAGATACATACAAGAATGCAGTTAAAGAGTATGAAAACATTATGGATGCTCAATGGTTTCTTGGAGAAGAGATTTACAGATGGATTGAAACAATTGAAAATATTTCTGGAGAATTAGTTTCAAACCTCAGCAATGAAAATATAGTTCTATACAAAGATATAAGCAAAGTTATTCATGCTATTGATAATAGGCTTGAGCTTAGAGGTAGAGATTCACTTGGAATATCAATTGTAATTAGATCTTCAGAGTATAAAAATTCACAAAAAGAAATCTTTAAGAGCAAGTCTGAATCTTATTATTTCGTTGAAGATGGTGAAAAAGAAACACATGCATTTGCATTTAAAACTTGTAATAGCATAGGCGGCCTTGGCGATAATGCCAATGAAATTAAGAAATTATTTTTAGATAATAGGTACATTAATGATGTAATTAAAAACACAAAAGTATTTTCTGCAACTATTATGGCTCATACTAGATGGGCTTCTGTAGGAGCTGTGAAGATTGAAAATGCTCACCCAACATTACTTACTAACAATTCAAAAAATAAAACAGGTCAGATTTTATCATTACTTAATGGAGATATTTATAACTATAAGGAAGTTATTAATACAGCTAAGAAGACTCATGAAGAAGTTATTAATGAGTCTTTATGCACCAATGATTCATTAGCCATACCCTCATATTTACTTGATAAAGATGTTATTGATTTAGATGTTGCCTCTAGGATGTCAGCTGATTTAAGCGGATCATTTGCAATTGCAATTCAACATACCATAAACCCAGAAAAAATTACCCTATTAAAAAAGGGAATACAGGGGCTTTATTTAGGATTTTCTTATGATGGACTAATGTTTGCATCTGATGTTTATGGTTTAGTTGAATTTTGTAAGTATTTTATTCCAGTAGAGACAGATACATGTTTAGAGATTAATGCTTCAAACATTCAATCTAATGATGATTTAAATTTTTCAATTTTAGACTCAAAAACTAACACCATTAAAAAAATTCATAAGGATAATCTTCAAATAACAAATATTACTACAAGAGATATTGATAAAAGGGGTTATCAACATTTTTTAGAGAAAGAAATATATGAAACCTTCGATATAGTAGAAAGAACAATAAATGGTTACTTGCAACCAATAGATCTTACTTCTTTTGAACACTTATCTTCTTCGATTTTTATGACAGAAAAACAAGTACCCTCGTTTATTACTAACAGCATTAAAGAAAGAAAAATAAAAAAAATAATTATTACAGGTATGGGCACTTGTTATACAGCTGCGGTCGCAATTTCAATGTATATGAGGGCTAGATTAAAGGTTTTCATGCCAAATATTGTTGTGGAGCCTCATGTAGCAAGTGAAGGAAGCGCTTTTTATGTTGAACCAAATATGCAAGATACACTTGTTATTGTAATCGCCCAGTCAGGGACAACTGTTGATACAAATGTATATGTTCAAATGGCAAAAGAAAGAGGGGCAATGAGTCTTGCAATTGCAAATAAACGAGAAGGCGATGTTACTTTTATTGTTGATGGAACAATTTATATTGGAGAAGGAAGAGATATTGAGATAGCTGTACCTTCAACTAAGACATATACAGCACAGGTGATACTAGGATATGTGTTGACTCTTTATTTTTCATCAAATTTATTGGAGTCTAATGAACATAAGAATTTATTTCTTCAAGACTTAGAAGACTTAAAGGAAACCAATAATCTAATAACTAAAAGCTTCAAAAAAATTGACGAGATAACCAAACATAAAAATTTAAGCAATTTTGGTTGTGTAAAGAATTCATGGTATGTTCTAAGAGACTCTTCATCTAATGGTGTATGTGCAGATGAACTCAGAATTAAATATTCAGAAAACTGTTATCAGTCAGTTTCATCAATTAATATTAACGAAGCGCTATCTCTTGGAATTAAAAACGCATTTATTACGTTTATTACAGAAAGAGATATTTCAGAATATTCAAAACAGATAAATAAATTATGTAAAAATGACAACCTAATTATTATCATTTGTATTGATAGCAAAATCCCATCAGAATACAAATCTCTTGAAAAGTTAGGAAAAGTTTTAGTAATTAACATGCCTAGATCTAGAAAACATTTTTCGTTTTTACCTACTGTTATTGCTGGACAGTTTTTGAGTTACTACTTAGCAATTGCATTGGATCAAAGAAAGCAATTTTTTATAAATATTCTTAATACGCTTGATGATATAAAGAAAACCACAAAACATTTCTCTGAATTAAATAGCGCTATTAAAGATGGCCTTTTTAATCAAGGATTTTCATTTTTTGATATTGAAAGACTTTATAAAAACTCTTTTAAAAACAATGACTTAACGGTAGATAGTTTAGTACGCTCTAAGGCGACAAAAAATTTGAAGTTTTTGATTGAACAATCAAGAAGAACAATTGATACCATTAAGCATCAAGCAAAAACTATTACTGTAGGAGCTGTGAGAGAAGGCTCTCAAGCTAATACCCTATTCAATAACAAAGTTTTTAATGCTGATGATCAAAATAATTCGAACCACATAAGTTTCGTTAATGATATAAATAATTTTTTTTCCAATCATCTTTTAAACAAAAATAAATTTGATGCCACTAAAGAAATTTTAATTGCACACAAAAATCTCGATGAGTCTTACGCATATAACGTAGTCAATTTTCTTAATGATGTTTTGCATAAATTAAATTCAAAAATAAAAGCAAGGCTTGCTCACGAATATGATCTGCCAAACAATAAAGATAATTCCCATTGCAATTGGATATTTTTAAAAGAGTCTCACGATGAGCAGATAGCTAATTTTGTTGATAATATTAACCCCTCAAAACTTTTTATTTTTGAATATGATGAATATTCATTAGCTCTAGAAAATTTTTCAAGTATTGGTGAATTCTCAAGCACAGAATTAAAAAAATCATTATGGTCTCTTTTTTTATCAATTTTTATTTCTAATAAATTAATTTTTGATAAATTTGTTGATTTGAAAGGTGATGAAATTCAACCAAAAAGAATTATTTCTGAATTCAATAAGCAGCTGCATAATCTCAATAGCTCGATAAATTCTATTGAAAAATCAGAAGAAATAAAAAACTCCATAAATTTTTCTGTCAAAAGTTACTTAACGAGGAATAATTGGAAATGCATTGGAAGCGGAGTTAATTATAATTTATCTAAATTCACTTCAAAAAGGCTAATAAAAGAAATAGGGAGAGCATGTGCTTTTGACGTATTAGAAAATCATAAGCATATTGATATGTCAGCAGAAAGTTCAATAATCGTATTTATATCTAATATTTGGAAACATGGTTATCAGGAAGATGCATTTGCTGAGATTGAAAAACTAATATCGCATAATAGTTTACCTATAATTGTTACGAATGAAGGCGATGACAGATTTGATAATTTTTCAATGTTAGCCGAAGAAAGCTTTGATAATTTTATCAATATGCCTGTTCCAACTATTAAATTACCTAAGATTGAACAACAATTTTCATTTGCTTTAAATGTTTGCATTATTGAAAGGTTTATTAAAGAGATGAAAAATTTTTTAAAATCAGATAATTCAAAAAATGCAAATATATCTGCAATTAAGTCCATTGCTAACAGAGAAGTAACTTGAATATTTTTGGAAACGATGGATTTAGATGTGAATTTGGTTCAAAGTTCATGACAAAAGAATTTATAACAAAATTTGCTAACTCAGTTGGAGAGGTTTTTGATAATAATAAATCAGTCTTAATAGCTAGAGATACCAGAGAAACTGGTCAAGTCATAGAGAAGTGGATCGCTGAAGTCTTGATTGCAAAAGGTTTTAATATTCATATTGCAGAGGTACTACCAACACCAGGAATGTCATATATTCTTCGTGATGGTAATTTTTCTCTAGGTATTATGATCACAGCATCTCATAATCCCTATACTGACAATGGAATTAAACTATTTGGAGACAATGGCTACAAGCTAGATTCTCAAATTGAGTCATTAATTGAAGAAAAAATCTTAAAAGATAATTTCGATACTTTTAGACAAAATTTTGGAAAAAAAATTGTTTTAGAAAATTGTTTTGAAAATTATATTGATTCAATATCAAAGCAATATCCAGCTATTAGTTGTGATAAAAAAATACTAGTTGACTGTAGCAATGGAGCTTATTCAAATCTAAAAAATGTAATTAGTATAGAAAACATAAGATTTATAAATTGTGAACCAAATGGAAATAATATCAATCTTGAGTGTGGCGCACTTCATTCAGAAAAACTTTTGGATAAAGTTATTCATGATAATTATGACTTTGGAGTCTCTTTTGATGGTGATGGCGATAGAGCGATATTTGTAAGCAAAAATTATGGAGAAATTGAAAGTGAAAAGTTAGCAATTTTATTTTTTGCATCGTCTAGCAGGACCAATTTAAAAGTAGTAAGCTCAGAAATAGCAAATTTTGCTCTAAAAAGAAATTTAGAAAAATTTGGTGCCCATCTTATTGAAACACCTGTTGGAGACAGATTTATTGTTAATTATGTTAGAGATGAAGAAGCATTTTTTGGGTTTGAACCATCAGGACATTTTCATTTTCCAGATAAAACAAATTCAATGGATGGCTTCATTTCATTAATGAAATTCTTGGAACTTATTTCAGTCTATGGTGATAAAGTTAATCACAAACTCACCAAGCTTGAACATTATGAAAGAGTACAAGAAAATATTAGTATTAAAGATTTAGAAAATATTGACTTATCTATTCTTAAAAATAAAGTAGCCACTTATATTGACAGCACTAATGAGAGATTGATTATTAGAAAATCAATGTGGGACCCTGTAATAAGACTCTATTATGATTATATTAAAAAAAATAATTATAAATTTATAAAAGAAAATATTAACAAAATTATCGAAGATAAAAAATGAAAGCAATGATTCTAGCCGCTGGCAGAGGTGAAAGAATGGGAGAATTAACTAATACTATTCCCAAACCTTTAACACGAATTTCTAATTCAACCTTAATCGAGCAGAACATAAGAAGAATCAGAAAGAGCGGTATTAAGGACATAATAATTAATGTGTCTTGGCTTGGAAATAAAATCATTGACCATTTAGGTGATGGTAGTAAATATGATGTAAAAATTTCTTTTTCTGATGAGGGAAATAATATGCTTGGCACTGGAGGCGGTATTTTAAATGCTCTTAATCTCTTAGATGAAAATCCATTTTGGTTAGTTAATGCTGATCTTTATAGTGATTACTCTATAGATACCAACATGCATTTGGCAAACGATGACTTAGCACATTTAGTTCTTGTAGATAATCCTAAACATCATCCTGACGGTGACTATTTTTTAAAAAAAGGAAGAATATCAGTTTCTAACACAGTGATGCCTCTTACATTCAGCGGAATAAGCATGATTTCACCAAAAATTTTTAAAAATATTAAAGAAAAAGTTTTTCCACTTGAGCCAATTTTAAACAGATATGCTTCTAAGAATAAGATATCAGGAGAGCATTTTAAGGGCACATGGATTGATGTTGGAACGCAAAAAAGATTAAAAGACGTAATTATGAATTATCAAAATAGCTGTAATTAATGGAATTGCTAATATACTGTTTTGCATATTTGTTAACAATATGGTTCGTACTATTTCCGAAATCAATTACTGGTAAATATTTTTTTATTATTTGGTTCTCTTTTTCGGTCTGTTTAAGCCTAATTATTAGGTCATCAATTGGATCAACTGAATCCGCAGATATTGACGGCTATATTGTAAACATGAAAAGAGATGAAATTCTTTCCTATTCATATTACTTTAGAGAACCAATATTTTGGTTTGGTATAAGATTCTTATACGATCTTGTTGGAGATGGCGCACTAGTATTTGTGATACTAGATACTATGGTGTTCTTATTAATATATATATCTTTTTCAATTTGCAGGAAATCATTTTATCCTTCAGTAGATTCAACTAATTTGAATTACTTATTTTTTGCAGCTCTATTATTCTTTCCTTATGTTATGGGCATGCATAATATTTATAGACAATTAATTGCAACATTTATTTTCCTTGCTGCTTTGGGGATGGTTGGTCAGTCAAAAATTATAAGAGGCTATTTGATTTCCTTGATAGCAGTGTTAATTCATAATCCTATTGGAATTTTCTTACCAGTTCTAGTTATGTCGATGAAAAATAACTTTTTTAAGTATTTTTCAATGATTCTTCTTGCGATTATATTGATAATATTTCAATCACTTCTTCAAATTGATTCCTCATATTTAGCAAGGGAAGGATCAATCAGTATTGGAAGAAATATTGCATATTTTTATATGATATCTTTAGTTATTATCTTGGCTACAATTTTATCTTTTGAATTTGTTAATCCAGACAAGCAACATTCTTTTTTTATTTCTATATTTTTTATTTTGATAATTATTTATTCTTATTCTGCATTTTTCTTTTCATCCGAGCAGGCGCAGAGAATGGTTTTCTATACTTTTGGTATTCTATTTCCATTTTTTGGCTTCTACTTTGAATCACGCTTTAAACCAAAAATACTTTCCAGATTAATTCTTTTTCATGTATCTTTGGTGCCTTTGATACTAATTTACAATACCACCATAGATATGAGCTTATAACTAATGAATAATATTAAATGATGAGATTAGTATTAAATATATTTTCAATCTTCTTAAGCATTTTGTGTTTATTTTTAATAATTTTTTTTAATGACTTTAGCAACTTAATTATTAGCTTTATTGAAAATAATTTCTCGAATGATAAAAATATTCAACCGATAAATAAATTTGGCATTAAATTATATTTAATTTTAATTGTTATCTTTTTTTTAATTCTTAGCATTCTTTGTTTTTATAAATTTAGGAATTTTCTGCATAAATCAATGAAAGATATTATTGATTTGCCTAAATTAACAAATTTCCTTTTTTTTGATGAATTAACCAAAAAGAATTATTCATATTATTTCTTTGCTATAAGCATAATAATATGTTTATCCATAACTCCATACTATTTAATAATTGGAGCACCAGCACCAGAAGGATTTATTGAAAGTTTTCTGACTTTCTTTTTTCTAGTAAGTGCTTTGATTTTTTTATTTTCCTTTTTTTTAGTTTTAAAAGAAAAAGAAAAAATTTATAAGAAAAAGAGTATTTTATTATTTTTATTTTTACTTTCATCTTTTATGTTTTTTATTTTTCTTGAGGAATTTAGTTGGGGCCAAAAATATTTCAACCGCGAAGTTTCAGAGTTTTTTTTAAAATATAATTTTCAAGGAGAAACGACAGTTCATAATTTCTTTAACCCACTGTTCCCATTAGTTTATCCTTTATTTGGATTTATGATTTTAATATCTTGTATTATATCTTGGTTTTTTTCGCCATCATTAAAAACTAATTTTAGGATAATTTTTGAGCCACATCCTAGTCTTTCTCTATTAATTTTATTGATGTGCAGTTTTTCTATAAAATCAAATACTGAGTTTTTTGAAGAATTTTTTTCTATTTTTTGTTTTTTTTATAGCTTGAGAATTCTTTTATGCATAATTAATCCGCAAAAAAAAGTTTTTTCTTTGCAATTTCATAAAAATACGCTTTAAACAATCAAATCAAAAGACTAATTCGAGCTTTATACAATTATAAAAAAGTTTAAAATATCTTTACCAATTAGTGATAATCTATATTAATTATTGTGAACTCGATGAAAAATATTCATAAAGTATCAGTTGTTAGCGGTGGTTTTGATCCAATTCATTCAGGACATATCGCATATTTTAAAGCTGCAAAGAAATTTGGAGATTTACTTATTGTTGCATTAAATAGTGATGATTGGTTGATTGCGAAAAAGGGTAAATTCTTTATGCCTTTCAATGAAAGAAAAATAATCATTGAAAATCTTTCAGTTGTTGATGAAGTGATAAGCTTCGATGATGATGATCTAGGAAGCGCATCATTAGCACTTGAAAAAATAAAGAAAATTTATCCCAGCTCACAGATCATCTTTTGCAATGGTGGAGATCGAAATTCAGAAAATAGCCATGAACAAAAGATAGAGGGCGTTAAGCATGAATTTGGTGTTGGCGGTAATGACAAAAAAAACTCATCAAGCTGGATATTAGATAATTATTTTAAAGATAAAATATGATTGAATTTTTAAATCTTTCAGAAGAAAGGCCATATCAAAAGTTTAAATTTTTCTTTGACAAAGCCGTTGAAAAAAAACAAGAGGCAATCGATGCTATTTGTATTAGTTCTTACGATAAAGACTCAAATCAACCTGATGCACGTTTTGTTAACTTAAAGTATATAAGTAATGATGAATGGATTTTTTTTTCTAATTATGAGGGGCCTAAGGCTAAACAGTTTAGAGCAACAAATAATATTTCTGCTACATTTTATTGGCAAAAAATTGACACTCAAATAAGAATAAATGCAAAAATAAAAAAGACTAATTCGACCATTTCAGATAATCATTATAAGAGACGCTCTGATCTCAAAAATGCTTTAGCCATTAGTTCTAATCAGTCGAAGATTGTTGAATCCTATGAAAAGGTTATAAAGAATTATGAAAATACCCTGAAAAAAAAAGATTTGATATCTAAAAGACCTGATTATTGGGGTGGATATTCTTTTAAACCTTATTATTTTGAATTTTGGGAAGGAAATGATTCAAGAATTAATAAAAGAGAGGTTTATATAAATGACAATGGAAAATGGAATTTGTTTTTTCTTGAACCCTAAAAATAGTAAATTATTTGCCAAAAAATTGCGAATTGGTTTAAAATTCCCTAAAAATGAAAAACATTATTCAAAAATTCACAATGCTTAGTTATCTTTAAAATGACGCAAGCAAATCTCTATATTCAATAAAAGGTAAAAATCATAACAATTTCAAGAAAAAAAACTCTGCCTATCAATGAAAAAATTAGAGCTGATAAAGTTATGCTGATTGGTTCAGATGGAGAGCAAAAAGGTCTAGTTTCACTTAAAGAGGCGTTGGAATCTGCAAGTTCTGAATCGCTTGACTTAGTTCAAGTTTCGCCAGCAAATTCAGATCCAGTAGTATGTAAGCTATTGGACTATGGAAAACACATTTTTGATAAGAAAAAAAATCTATCATCTTCTAAAGTTCGTGTTAAAAGAAAATCAACAAAAGAGATTAAATTCAGGCCATCAACTGATATCAATGATTACAATATAAAATTAAAAAAGATTAAAAGCTTTATTCTTGATGGAGATAGGACTAAAATAAGCGTTCGTTTTAGAGGTAGAGAAATTCTAAACAGTGAAATGGGACTCAATTTATTAAATAAATTAAAAGCTGAGCTTAAAAATATCTCTCAGGTGGAACAA
>MDTG01265256.1_pt1 | contig 13194 bp, 11 predicted proteins | sample 811421 | NCBI WGS metagenome assembly MDTG01 (sample SAMN05326645, study PRJNA326480) | marine metagenome | isolation source: seawater | place: Pacific Ocean: South East | collected 2011
TAGGGCGCTTAGCTCAGTCCGGCAGAGCGCTTCCCTTACAAGGAAGAAGTCACAGGTTCAAATCCTGTAGCGCCCACAAAGTTTTTTCAGAAATACATTTTGAGTAGTTTCATCTCTTAACGGTCAATACAATTAGAATATTAAATATAATGAAAGCCTTGATAACAGGAATTACAGGTCAAGATGGTGCTTACCTTTCGAAACTCTTACTTAATAAAGATTACGAAGTTCACGGACTTATAAGAAGGTCTTCATCTTTTAACACTGCTCGTATTGATAATCTAATTTCTCAATACTCTCCAGAAAATAGATTTCAATTACATTATTCGGATTTACTTGACTCCTCCTCCATTACTAACTTAATAAACTCTATTGATCCTGATGAAATTTACAATCTAGCTGCTCAGTCACATGTATCTGTTTCTTTCGAAAACCCAATTTATACTACACAAGTAGGTACATTGGGTTCAATAACAATTTTAGAAGCACTCAAGCACTCAAAAAAACAAGTAAAATTTTATCAAGCATCTTCATCTGAAATGTTTGGTGGGGGTTCAAAAAAAGCTCTTAATGAAAACTCCGTATTAAACCCAAAAAGTCCCTACGGTGCTTCTAAGGTCTTTGCACACGATATAACAAAAATCTACAGAGACTCTTATGATATTTTTGGGGTAAACGGAATATTGTTTAATCATGAATCTCCATTAAGAGGTGAAACATTTGTAACTAGAAAAATTTCCAAAGCAGTTGGTCGTATTTCTATGGGGATACAAGAAAAACTGACTTTGGGTAATTTAAATGCTTCTAGAGACTGGGGGTATGCAAAAGATTATGTAGAGGGCGTGTGGAAAATGATGCAGTATGAATCACCAGAAGATTGGGTTTTAGCAACTGGAGTAACTAAAACAGTTCAAGACTTTGCTAAAGAAGCTTTTAAGGCTGTTAATTTAAATTGGGAGGATTATGTTATCACATCAGAAAAATACTATAGACCTAATGAAGTTGACTATCTACTTGGTGATGCTTCCAAAGCGAAAAAAATTCTTGGTTGGGAGCCATCAGTATCATTTGAACAATTAGTAAAAATCATGGTTGATCATGATATAAATGAAGCAAAAAAAGATGTTGCTCTACTTAAAGATAATTTAATTGCTCCAACTTGGGAATATCCAAAAAAAATAACTAAATGAAGATACTAATAATTGGAGCAAATGGCTTCCTTGGAAAGCATGTTAAAAATAAGGCTATTGAGTTAGATTATGAAGTTCTTGAAATTACTGGCAAACAAGACATTGATATTACAAAATATGACAATTTAAAGAATTTTATAAATGATAATAAGCCTGAAGTTATTATTAACTGTGCAGCTTTCGTTGGTGGGATTTCTTATGGCTTCAAATATCCAGCTCAAATGCTTAATATAAATGCTTTAATGGCGCTAAACCTTTATAACATTATCAAGGAAACAAAAGTCAAAAAATTGATTAATCCTATTTCAAACTGTGCCTATCCAGGAAATTTAAACCTCTATAAAGAAGAAGATTTTTTTAAAGGGCCTCCAGACAGTTCTGTATATAACTACGGTATTGCAAAAAGGCTTTATGTTCAATTAGGTAAAAGCTATTTCGAAGAGTTTAAATCTTCATCAACAAATATTGTTCTTTCTAACATGTACGGACCTGAAGATCATTTTGATGAAGAAAGATCTCATGCATTGGGAGCCATAGTTAAAAAAGTGGTAGATGCAAAAAAATCTAATGAAAAAAAAGTTACTTTATGGGGAACAGGAACACCAATTAGGGAGTGGCTATATGTTGAAGATGGAGCGACCGCATTAATAAAAGCTATAAAACTTAATGAAGGTCACCAGTTATTTAATGTAGGCGTTGGTAAAGGAATATCAGTTAAGGAATTAGCAAATTTAATAAAAACCAAAGCCGGTTGGGATGGAGAATTTATTTATGACGATTCAAAACCTGATGGTGTGCTAGAAAAAAAAGTTGATGGCACAAAAGGTAAAAATTATTTAAATTGGATGCCTGAAACAGATTTAACAAATGGAATTCAAAATACAATTGACTGGTATATTAAAAATAATGAAAAGTAATGAAGTGAAAAAAATATATCATGACAATGTTTTGTATGCTGCGATTTTTAATCTAGATGATATTAGTGATGGCCTAGATTTCATTACCTCTGATGAAGAATTTATTCAAGTTGGAACATGGAATTATAAAAAAGGCAAAGTTTTAGATGCCCATTATCACAACACTTTTGAAAGAAGTGCAAATAAAACTCAAGAGATGGTTCTTGTTTTATCAGGAAAAATAATATGTAATCTTTATACAGAAACAGGTGAGTTTATTTCAACACACGAAATAGACAAGAACAATATCATAATTCAATTTAATGGCGTTCATGAGTACGAAATAATTGAGGATTCCAAAGTTATAGAAGTGAAAAATGGTCCCTATCTTGGCCCTGAAAAAGATAGGACAAGAGTTAATGTCAGATAAAATAAATCAGATAGAACCAAATATTTCAATCGAAGATATTGAAGCTGTTACCGAATATATGGGTTCGGGAAATTGGATTACTGAACATAAGGTAACAAATAAATTAGAAAATGATATATCGGAATATGTTGGACGAAAATATGGGATAGCAGTTCCAAATGGAACAATAGCTATTTATCTTGCCTTGGTAGCAAATGATATCAAGGAAGGTTCAAGAGTGGCTGTTCCAAATATTACAATGATTGCTTCAATTAATGCTGTGCTGTGGTCGGGTGCTGAGCCAGTAATTATTGATACAAATGAAGATTACTGTATGTCATTGAAGTCTTTAGATTCTGCACAGAATATAGATGCTGTAATTTATGTACCTCTTAATGGTCGAACTTCACAAGGATCTGAAATTGAAAGCTACTGTAAAAATAATAACAAGTTACTAATCGAAGACTCTGCTCATGCTCTTGGCTCTAATTATCTCAATAAAAAATGTGGTTCTCTTGGTGATATAAGCATTTTATCATTTACACCTCATAAAATTATCACAATGGGACAAGGTGGCATGCTTTTATTTGATAATGAAAATCTTTATGAAAAAATATTAGATTTAAAAACATTTAATAGAAGTAAAGATAAAAGTGATTCCCATAAGGGTTTTGGTTTAAACTTTAAAATTACCGATCTTCAGGCATCTTTAGGATTATCTCAATTAAAAAACTTAGAGAAGTTTATTAATATTAAGAAGAATATATACAAGCAATACAAGAAATTGTTAAAAGTTGATGGATTAAATAAATTTTTGAATTATGAGACGCCATGGTTTATTGATTTTGCGTGTAATAGCAATGAGGAACAAGTTAAATTAGCAAGCTATTTAGATAGTTTTGGAATAGTGACAAGATATTCTTACCCTTCATTAAGTTCCCAGGGGTTTTTAAAAGATACAGACAGGGTTGATTTAAGTTTCTCTGAAAGTTTTGCTGATAAAATTATATGGTTACCATCATCAACAAATTTAAAATCTGAAAATATAGAATTCGTTACAACAAAAATTAATGAATTCTATAACAAGTAGGTCGGTTTAAATAAATGAATAATTATAAAGAAAATAGTTTGGCTGATGTTTCTCTGATAATTGCAACCTATAACGAAGAAGAGTCGCTGTCCTTTGTGTTACAAGAAATTGAAAATTATGGGTTTGGTGAAATAATAATTATTGACGCTAATTCTGAAGACAGAACTAAAGAAATAGCAAATCAATTCAATACAACTTTTATTACTGAAACTGAAAAAGGTTGGGGTAACGCTGTACTTAAAGCCATAAACTATTCATCAAAAAAGTACATAACCTACATAGATGCTGATGGTTCTTACAATCCAATAGCTATAAAAGAGATGAGAAAATTAATTGAAGAATATGATGCGGTTTTCTGCTCTAGATACAAAAATGGAGCAAAAAGTCCTGATGATACAGTCATAAGAGCTTTTGGAAATAAATTATTTACTTTATTAGTTAGGATTATCTTTAAATGTAAAATTACCGATGCACTATTTTTTTATCCAATGTTTAATAGGGAAATTTTACAAGATATAAATTTAAAATCGCCAGATTTTACATTGTGCCTGGAACTTCCAGCTGTAGTACATGAAAAAAAATTTCGATACATTGAAATTTTAAGTGAAGAAAGGAAAAGATACGCTGGAGTATCTAAAGTAAATGCGCTGACTGATGGTGTTAAAATTCTAATTGGAATATTTAAACTGAGGTTTAGTAAATGAAATTACATTTAGGATGTGGTAAAAGATTTCTTGATGGATTTATACATGTAGACCTTGCAGATTACGAACATATTGATATCAAAACCAATGTAGATAATTTAAGCATGATTGAAAATGAAACTGTTGATGAAATTTATGCTTCACATGTACTTGAATACTTTGACAGAGATGAAGTAGTTATGGTTTTAAATGAATGGAGACGTGTACTTGTTAAGAATGGAATTTTAAGAATTGCCGTACCAGACTTTGAACAATTGTTAAAAGTTTATAATCAGACAGCAAGGTTAAGCGATATATTGGGTCCAATGTATGGAAAATGGGAATTAAGTGCCTCAAATCACATCTACCACAAGACAGTTTATGACTTCAAAAGTATTTGTAAACTACTTGAAGAAAATAGTTTTAACGAAATTAAAAAATGGGATTGGAAAAAAGTTTTTGGGCAGAATGATAATTATGATGACCACTCTCAGGCATATTTTCCTCACATGGATAAAGAGAATGGAATTCTTGTAAGTTTAAATATTGAATGTAAAAAATAATGCTTAAAACTTTTAGAATTAAAAATATAATCTCTTTTTCTCTATTTTCTTCATCATTGTTTTTAACTTATATTTTTGGTGAATTATTTTATAACTCAATAGATGGTACGGACTTTTATAGATATTTCCAATATATTGAATATTTCAATGGGACGAAAAATAGCCCCACTAGGGAACAAGGTTTACTTTATTTTTGGTATATCTCTAATTTTATAGAGATGTCTCAAAATTATTACTTACCAGATAAATGGGAGTTTATTTACAGCTCCGCAATTCAACTTGGTAACTTTATTCTTTATGTGATTGGATTAATAGGTTTCTACTTTTGGTTAGTAGGGAAAAATATTAGTAAAAATTTAATATTTTTGTCATTTACAGTTTTAAATTTTTTTCCTCCACTTTTTGGAGGTAGGTTAATAATGAAACCAGAAATATTAGCTTTCTGTTTGCTCCCCTGGATATTATTTGGAATTGATAATTATCTAAAATATAAAAATAAATATAATCTTTATTTTGTTTCATTGTTTATCTCTGTTTTATTAACAAGTAAAGGGACTATTGCTTTGTTAGTTGGTATTGCCATTTTTTACCTTTATTTTGAGGATTTAAAAAAAATAAATTTTAAAGACCTATATTTTCCTATTTCTGTATGTTTAACACTTTCCACTCTTATGTTTTTCGAAAATTCTAATATAAACCAGACTAATATTTTTACACATAAAGAGCTCGAGCAATATTTATTTAGAGCACCAATAAGTTTTTTATATACGATAAACCTAAGTGAGCTTTTTCAAAATCCATTTAGAAATACTCATTCAAATTCTCTTATTGGCATAACACTAATAGATATATTTGGAGACTACTTTAATAGATACTGGGATCACAATAGGAGTTTATTTTCTCAAAATAGGATAGTTTTTTTTGAATTTTTACCACATCCAAGACGAAATATCTCACTTTTATTCTCAACATTTTTTATTGCTTTCTCATTATTTATTTCTAAATCGATAGATACTAAAAAATATAAGAAACTCTACATAATTGGTTTTGTGACTTTAGCCTTAACTTCTCTTGGCTTATTTGGGCTTCATTTTAACCCACTAAAAGGTGACACTGTAAAAACACATTATTACTTTTTCCTACTTTCAATTTCTTTTCTTTTCGTCATCATTGATTTTCTAAAGGATAAAATATACACTGTCCAACTATTAGTTATTAGCATTATTATTTCAGCTTCTTTGTTTATATTTGGCTTTCCTAAAAATTATAATATTGAATTACAGTCTCAAATTGCAGAAAAAATAACAACAACTGTCAGCTGTAAGGTCAGTAAAAGTTATTTTGGGCAATACTTGGCTGAAGAACCAAATTGCTTAACAAGAGAGATTGCAACTTGTGGATTTTTTAAAAATTACAACAAAGCTGAAGAGCATCCAGATGGTTATCTAATATTTCAAAATGATGATTTTTTTACTCCATTAAACCTTACAGACAGATCGGGATATTCAGTAACTGTTAACGGATACGCTGAATGCTTAAACTATGTTGAAGGGGGATATTTTAGAAAATTAAATATATTCAATGAAGACAGAACCCCTTTTATAAATAACCTCGTAATGATTTTTTCTCTAGTTTCTATTTTTGGATTGAGTATTCAGCCAAAAAGAAAGAAAAGGGTCTAAGGAAGATTGATTTCTAATACTTGACCTGAAGTAGTACCCACAAGTAACGTACCTTCTCCTGAATCATTAATAGTAGTAATTGAATAAGGTATTAGATTTTTATCAAGTACAATAATTTCACTATTTTTTTTAGTATTTATTGCCCAAATTGTACCAGTGCAAAAATCACCAACAAAAAAATAATCTTTCCATTTTTCTTGATCTATAAGTTCTGTCCCTCCAATAATTGCACAATAATCATTGGCGTGAGGGTAAAGAAATTTTGGAAAAATAGTATTTGCTAATTGGCTAATTTTCGTGTCTTCATCAACGGGCATATTTTGGTAATTTGAGTCGAAATAAGATTCATACCATGGCCAACCAAAAAAAACTGGTTCTTCATAACTTTTATAATTTTCTAAAATATTAATTTCTTCCCAGTGAGAGTTTCCAACATCTGGGATAACTAGATTAGTACCTTGAAAAAAGCACGACCATGGATTTCTTAGCCCATATGCAATAAAACTTATTCTTGAATCTTCAAAAGACAATATAGGGTCTTGAAGTAATTCTTCCTTGGGAAAACTAAGAACTTTACCCCAAGGAGAGTCAAACTTTGCAGAGTTACCAGGACTATTCAAATCACCTAAGCAAAGTAAAATATCAGTTTCATTTTGTAATATTTTTCCACCAAAGTGAACATTATTATCATTTTGAAGTTCAAATATTGAAAGTTCTTTTTCCTCTAAAATTTCATTACTTGATGATATTTGAAATGCAGAAAAGTAATACTTGTTGTCTATACCTGTATACGTGACAATTAAATAGTTATTTGAATCAACACTTAAGAAGTCAAAAGTATGCAAACCAGATTCACGATTTCTTATAGTTTTTTGTGAAATATCTAAAAGCATATTGATATTATTTTCAGAATCTACACCATAAATAAAACCTTCTGCTTCAGAAAATAGAAACTTGTAGCCTAAAGGATTCTCATATTTTATATATGTAACAACATTTCTTTCGTCGATTAGTGCATCTACTTTGGAGCTACCGAATGAAGGTGCAACAATAAGATTTAAATCTTCAATATTTTTTTCTTTCAATTGATTAAGGTATAAATCATATTCTGATTCCTTAACGGATTCTGTCACTTCATCTTTTTTAATTCCAACAACTAAATCAACTAATTTTCCATTTTCTAACTTAGAACCCTGAGGTAAATTGGTTCCTAAGATCATATCAATACACTCATCACGATTGGTAATTTCCCTAACAATCCTTACATCAAAACTTAAAGAACTAGTTGATTTTATATTTTCTATTTGATCTAGTGCTTCATCTAACGATATAGTGCAATTGTTAAAACTAGATGGTAATTCCGGAGAACTGGATACTGAGCAGAAAGAAAATAAAATTAAAAGAAGGGATTTAATAAATGTGTTTTGTAGTTTTTTCACAAAATAATGTTACCTAAACTCATATTTATACAAAATTAATAAAAGTATTTACTTAAATAATAACAATTTTGATATAAATACTTATTTTCATAGTAAATTGAATGTTGATGCTTTTAACTTCTTATCCGTTCTTATTCTTTTTTCTACCTATATCACTAGTTATCTATTTTGTTTTTTTTGAAAAAAAGAAAAAACCAAAAGTATTATTTTTAGGAATTGTAAGTGGGTATTTCTACTTTCTTGATAACGGAATCTTACTTGGAATATTATTTTTTTTAACACTATTAACTAAATGGCAAATTGAAAAAAAATACCTAAGAGACTTTGTGTTTGTAATAATTACACTTTTACCTTTGATGATATTTAAATATTCCTACATTGTTTTTGATTTAATTGATGTTTCTTTACCAAGTTATATTGAAAATAATTTTCCGATAGGTTTGTCGTTTTTTACATTTCAAGCAATAGCTTATTATTTTGATAAAAATAGGGTTACTTCAAAAGAATCTACTTTTGAAATGTTTACCTTCCTTGCCTTTTTTCCACAATTGCTAGCAGGGCCAATTGTTGATATATCTACATATAGAAAAGGTATGAGCAATTTGTCATCCTCGAAGGAAGTGCTTCTTGGGATCCATAGATTTTCTATAGGTTTGTTGAAAAAATTTTTAATTGCTGACACCTTAGCTGAAATGACTGAAATATATATCAATACAAATGAGTTATCTGGCATCTCAATAATAACTTCGGTAATTTTAATTTTATCTTACACATTTCAAATTTATTTTGATTTCTCAGGGTATTGTGACATTGCAATAGGATTAGGTTTACTTTTTGGGTTTAAGCTCCCGGAAAACTTCAATCAACCATATACAGCAAAGTCGTTTAAAGAATTTTGGCAAAAGTGGCATATTACTTTATCTAACTTTTTCAAAAACCATGTTTATATACAACTTGGTGGAAACAGGGTCTCAACACTGAAAACATACCGAAACCTATGGATAACTTTTTTTTGTACAGCACTGTGGCATGGATCATCATTAACTTTTTTACTTTGGGGTTTTATGCATGGGTTATTTATGACAATAGAAAGGATCCTAAAATTTAATAAAATCTTTTCAAATAAACTCGTAACTTTTATTCTCATTGCTTTGACATGGGTTCCTTTTTTCTCAAAAGATTTAAGTGATGTTGGTGTCATATATTTAGGATTATTCAATTTTGATTACCAAAATGATTATTTTTTACCTCTCATAGTCCAAAATCTTGATTTTAGATTTTTTTCGGTAGTAATTATATGTGCACTTTCTCTTCGTAATAAAAAAGTAAAACTAACACCCACAATTTCATCTTCGTATTCTCTGCTACTATTAGCAATTATTGCTGTTATAGCCTCCAGTGTTGATCCATTTATATACTTTAAATTCTAATGATTTTGATTAAAAAATCCCTTATAGCATTTCTTCTAGGAGCTGTATTTGTTTCTGGTGTGATTTTTAGTTCAGAAAACCCTTATAGTATCAATAAAAATCAGGAGAGCTTAGGTGAAACAAGAGATTTGACTGAGTTGATCTTGTCTTCAAATAGAATTGAGTTAAAAGATAAACTTGAATTAACAATATTTAATTCTGCACTAAGAAATACTGTTCTAAAGAATATCGCTGATTTTACATGGATATTTCAAAAAGGTTCTAACTCGTTTGACTACCAATTTTTTAACACCGAGATATATTTTGGAACTTATGGTGAGGTGTTTCCAAAATATAGGGATTGTAGTTATTATGACTATCAAAACCTTCAAATTAAGCCGGATGGAGAGGTAGAGTTTATATTTTTAATGCTTCCAATGAAGCAAGAGATAGAGACAAATAAAATTCATAGGCATCAAAAAATATACTCTGTTTGTAACAATTCTAGAAATCTCAAAAATTTTATAAATACCTATAGTAATAAAAAAGTTCATGTCATAGATACATATTCTCTATTTGCTAATGAAAATCAACGGTTTTATGAATTTGGAGATACCCATTGGAGTGATTTAGGTGTAAAAACAGTACTTGCAGAGTTACTAGAAATTTCACACAGCCAAGATAATATATCATTACTAAAAAAAGGTTCTAAAAACGAAAATAACTTGATTCTAAGTCGCCTTGGATTAATTGAAAGAAATTCTTTACAAGATAATTATGAAATAGAGTTTATAGCTGAAGATTTGAAATCATTATTAATTATTCATGATTCATTTTTTGAGGAAAATTACGTTAGTAGGAACTTATTAAATAATTTTTATAATGTTGATTATATGCCATGGCAGTCAATGCAAGCTTTATCAAATGAAGATTCAAAAAGCTTTTTTAAGCAATACGATTATGTAATTTTTGAATCATCTATAGATTCCTTTTTCGAAGAAAGAGCATTGCTCTTCTCAAAATGAAAATCTGACAGACTCTTAATAGTAACGTAGATCAAAGCTAGGTATCCGATAATTATATGACGCGGATAATATGTGTGAACTTGATAGATTAAATGTACTAATAGAAATCCTGAAACCATTAAATATTCTAAAATTGTATTCCAATTTAATTGTTTTGTAGTGGCTTTAGCAAAGAAAACTGTAATAAATAAAAATAAGTAGATATTTAATAAAGTAAGTAACACAGGTCCACCAAGCTCACTAACAAAATCATTAAATTGGTTTGCAAATAGAAAATCAGTGTGAAACTTTACAGATTCTGACTTCTGTAAGAAGAAAATATGTTTTAGTAACTCTGCTGGGGTAATGTAATATGCACCTGACTCAAAAGGATCTTTATAAAATGTAAACTTTCCACCAAAATAGTCATTATGAAAAAATGGAAATAAGAAGATAAAAGAAGATATGGCTGAAGAAAAGAAAGTAAATTTAATATTTGTATTTTTAATAATTAAAATCAACATGAAAATTGCACCTATTAATTGATTCTGTCTAAATAAAATTAATAAAAAAGGTATATAAATCACAAAGTGGTTTTCATTCTTAATGAAATAAATAAATAAAAGAAACAGTAACCACGTTGGCCATTCCGAAAACGATTCATATACATTAGATTTCACTGAAAACGTAAACATTACAATGTAAATTGATAAAACAAAAATCATATTCAAAGGAATGTTTTTTTGAAAATGGTCAAAATTACTAAAAATGAGATAGAGAATTAAAATTATCGTAAATGTATATAAAATAACAACTACATTGTGAGAATCACCTGTAAAGATTCTTAGGAAACTTATCAAGTATCTATAGCCAGGCATGTAGAAAAATATATCTTCTCCTCCTCTAAGAGATCTTTGAATAATGATTTCTTGTGCCCAGCTTTCATACTTTAAAGCATCTCCACCTCCGTAAGTGTATTTTACATAGTTGAAAGTATTGAAAGATGTGGTTGCTATAGTAGTTAAAAAACTAAAAAATAAAATTATAGGAAAAGAATTAATAATAGTTTTACGGTATTTCAAAATAGCCAATAGCGAAATTAGAAAATAAATTACTCCCTGGATACGTAATGGAACAAAAGTACTGTTTACAATAAAAACAACTAAGCCGAACAAATAGTAAGAAGTATCTTTCCTGTGAAGAAACATTGAGAAATAAATCAATAAATTGATTAAAAATAGAGCAGTAACAATAACATTGTCGTGATTTGTTAGGGACTTAATAAATAAATTAACAGGTTCTTCATCAACTAACATTTGTAAATTAGCATATGGAGCACCCGGGTGGTTTCCTATAACCGGTGAGTATCTATAGCTGTAATCAATTGTAATATTTGAATCTTTTGGTATAAATAAAGTTTCACTTCTATTAGTTCTATATTCTTTATCAAGAATGTAAATTTCTTCATTGATATAAATGGTTAACTCACCAACATATTGGAAAGACACTTCTTGGTTTATGGTGGTTGGTTTTTGGCTTCTAAAAGTTACTGAAAAAGGAAGCCAAGATCTTGATGGTTCGTTTTCAATATAAACTATTCCAAGGCCAAAGTAATCATTAAGTTCATTTAATTCTTTTTTTCTTTTAAATTCATTTAAACTTAAAGGTCCAACACGCTCATCATTTAAATTTTTTCCCCACCAATGCTCGATCTGGTCATCGTTTTCCAAGTTATAAAATTTTTTATCATAATAATTAAAACCAGTCTGGTTAAAAAAATGAAGATTCCAATTAGTAAACTCAATACCTACTCCCAATTCATCAGATGTGCTGTAAAAATTTATATATTTTTCTTCTCTAGTTAAATTTGGGTTAAAAGGATTTTTATAACTGAACTGACAAGGTTCTGGACTTATAAAGCTATTTTCAAAATTTGCAATTGATGTATATTCAGTTTTGTAACAAGCTAGAAAGTTTGATTTATTATTAATGTAATAATTTATACCAATCAACAAAATTGATAAAACAATCACTACCTGAAGCAATCTTATGTTAAAAAAAACTCTATTCCTAGCTTCAATAGCTACAAGTACTACTACAACACTTAATAAAGCTTGTAGAGGGTTGTCAAGAGGGAAGCCATCAAAACCTAGAATATCTAAGTTGACATTCCCGATGCAGTAAAGAACTATTAAAGTAGAAAGGGTAAATAAAAGCTTTGGTCGATAAAATAACTCTCTATTCATTTGGAACTAAGAATGAAAGCTGATCAAGGTAGTAAGCATTATGTTGTCCTTTTTCATTTTTTGAATCATAATCTATAGTTCCATCGTTATTAAAAGTAGTTTTACTAATTTTATCAAAAACTTCAATTCCAGTAAAAACATATTTATATCCCCTTTCCCACACGTCATCTAAGTGAGATTTAGAATTTATAAGGTTATTAAATTTAATAAAAAATTTATAATTACCGTTCACTACATTAAAAAATATAGACTTTTTACTCGTAAGTTTTGAGTTGTCAAGTGGGGACATCTGAAAATTAAGTTTTACAAATTTAATTATTGATGAATTGGTCTTAAGTCCAGAAAAATTGAATTCAACATCTTCTCCTAAACCTACAGTTAAGTTTCGTGGACCGTCATTAATAAAACTTCCTGTAGAAGAATCTGTACCTTCTAAAATTGGTGGTTCATAATTTGTAGGACTATCCGTTATTATGAATTCTTTATTTAATAGAGCTGTATTCAAATTTTTATTTGTGGAACTAGATACAACTGAAGAGCCTTGTTGTCTCCAGGCAAAAGTTGTAACTTCTTCAAGAGAATA
>MDTG01305625.1_pt1 | contig 13194 bp, 13 predicted proteins | sample 811421 | NCBI WGS metagenome assembly MDTG01 (sample SAMN05326645, study PRJNA326480) | marine metagenome | isolation source: seawater | place: Pacific Ocean: South East | collected 2011
CTCTTTATTGCCTTTTTCAGAATCAAGCATTGATTTTGCTTGCTTTACTTTCTTGTTAGCATCTGCACGAATAGATTTCTTTTCTCGAACTAATTCATTCATTTGCTCTCGAATTTCTCTCTGTTGTCGGACATTTTGAATAAGTTCACGAACCTCAGCATTTAGTTCGTTTCGGATGGCTGTGTGCTCTTTCGTTCTAGAGTTCCAATCATCTCTTGTAGTGCGATACTGAGTAGCTTTTTGGTCTACCAGTTTTCGCTTTTCATCCAAAATTTCCTTCAATTCAGCCATTATCCATCGCACCTGTTCGCAGTGTACTCCCGCACATCAGCGAGTGGGCGACTGACCTTTCCCATTTGAAGCCTCCCTACGGGAGGATTCACAAAAATGGCACAATTGCATTGCATGCTTTCGACAATTTCCGTCTTGCTTTTCCTAAATTTCCACCATTTGGGCATTGAATAATTATCGAATGTCCAGAGTCCAAACGTGACACTATTGCGGTAGTTTTCTCACCAACTACCGTAATCAATGGAGTTTCAGATAATAAATCCATTAATTCTGTCATCTCCATGGGCTTGAATTCGGTAGTAGTACGTTCAATAGTAAATCCCTCAGGATCCATAAGAGCCGCAGAAAGTATGCACTCGCCATCGGCTAAATCAGTGATAATTGTGTTTGCCACAATTGGGTGTAGACACTGAAGGGTGATGACTATTTGCATCAAATACTTCCACGCATGACATATCCAATTCCGGCTCTATAATAGCCTTCTAAATTAGAAATAACTTCTAAACCTCTTCTTCTATAGAATTCAATTGCGAATGTGTTATCTCCTCTAACCTCTAATTGAATTTCAGACATTGAATCAGCACGAGCTGCTGCGAGTAAAATTTCCCAAGCTTGTGCTCCTAACCCCTTTCCTTTGTAATCTGAATCGATTGCAAATGCGACTACTCTGACTCTTGTTTCACTGAATTTATTTGTCCACAACAATCCACGCAAGAAATTATTCTCATCTAATAGGACAAGATTTCCTCCCCATTCCGGTATCGGCAGAGATTTAATCGAAGATTCAGAGTAGATCTCTTCTGTTTGATCAAGAAATAGTTGCTTTACAACTTCGATGGTGGCTTGGTCCAATGATTTTGGACTAGGTCCCAAGAACCATCTGGCGCTCATCAATTAGCGCTGATGTTTCTTCCTCATCATTCCTTCTTTTTGTAGTGTGAGCGATTACCACGGTGTGCTCCAAGATTACCTAACTTTCTCATCCCAGCTTTCTTAGAACTAATTTTTTTATCTTTCTTGGATTTTGAGTCTGTCCCCAATCCAGATAATAATCCTGATATATCTCCTAATGTCATTGGGCCAGAAGATTGTTCCTTAGATTTACCCGATCTAGATTTGAAATTCTTTCTCGAGCCGCCTCTCCTTGCACCATCATTACCACGAGATTTCTTTCGAATCCATGCCTCTAATCGACCAGATTCTCTTCGCAACTTGTGCATTTCACCTCTTCTCTCTCTCAATGCACGTTGAATATTTTGAACTCTTTTGTCATAAGACCGAACTTCATTTGTATTGATATTCTTATCTTTTAACAGAGGTTCTTGATCTAACAACTTCGCAGTTGCTTCATCATGTTTTGTTTCGAATAATTTCAGTTTCTTGATTTCAGACTTCTGTTCTTTTACTAGATTTATGAATCTTTGATGTAGTTCGCTAGCTTCTCTTGCCTTTCCATGCATTGCTTGAAGTTCAATGAACCACGAGAACTGAACCTTTTCTCTCTCTAAAGAAGGTACTCTGTGAATGTCAATCTCTTCTGTTAATCGAGAGTAGACTTTTGCCAATTCATCTTCAATCATATGAATTGGTAGAATTATGTTAGAGTTTATTTGGTCTCTTTGAACTTTGACAGAATCAATGTTTTTGTTTCTCTCTTTTAGTCCGATAATAATCGACTTATGCTCTTTACGTAAGTCAGATGTTTCATCGATTACTCCTCTCATGGCTTTAGCCATCCGAATTGCAGATTGTCGTTCTGATTCAAGGGCATCGACACGCTTTTCCACTGCTGAGATTTCTGCTTTTGTTTTCTCCAGCATTCCTTTGACCTTTTCATCCGACTTATTTCGTAGGTCATGGAATAAATCTTCAGGTTCCATATCTTTGAGTCTATCAGGGTCAACAGTTTCACAAATTTCTTTCCATGTAACTCCTTCACCAAATAATTTAGCTGCTCTTAGCAATTCATCTCTGATTCGTAGTTCACCGAATGCTCTTACAACTCTGCACAAATCATGTTCGACATCAAATGGATCTTCGATAGAAAGGTGATGTTCGCCCATTCTCAGTGGTTTTTCCTTCTCGCTATTTACTACATCTAAAGCTGTAGGCTCTTCATCCATCCAACCTTTTTCATCTCTGGATAGTGTGGTTCCATTTCGAATTGAAACAATATGATTACTCCAATCAAATTTGGCATAATTCAGGAAGAATGAATACATCAAATCTCCAATTGATTTATCATTTCTATTTTCTAGTTTAGAATCTTCATTGATTGTAATATCATACTCACGTTTATCGATTTCAACAATAGTTCTGTCATCCGATTCTTGTAGATTAGGAATTACATTTTCCTGGATTAGATGGTTTACTACTAATATCGACCAAGCATATGACGAAAGTGTTCCATTTGGAGGATCAGAAATATTTCGATGTAATGCCCAATATTTTACACACAGAGCGATTTCACGGACCCTATTGTCTACCTTTGCATATTGTGCAAGTAGTTTGGTATTGTAAAGTGCCAATGTATTATTGATTGAAATATCTACATTCAATCCACTTCGTGGATCAATAAATTTGACAATAGGAACTTTAGCACGACTTAGAATTTGAACACTTTCCATACCTTGTCCACGTAACATTCCTCCGATCCTTTTGATTATTTTTTTCTGATTCGAATCAGGAATTTGCAAGCACAAATCAAAGTCTCCGCTCTTCAATGATAATCCACTTTCAGCAGAGCCAAATGGTGACAAAGTAGAATTTTGGAATTTGGATGCTACACTTTTTTGCAGATGTTTGAGCAAATTCTCCTTTCTCTTTTCATCACCTTTATTGATTCTATTTCTTGAAATTGTATTCTCTAAGGGTCTAACGTATGATGCAATCGAATCCTGTTCAGGGGTTTTCAATTCTAGTTTGCCAGTTAGATAAGCATGAAGGTTTTTGAAAAGATTTGCATCTTCTTCGGACAAGCCGGTGATGTCACATCTTTTGCTCATTCTTCTTCACCCCTAGAATCGATGTTTTCCATTTTCTGTTTAAGCGATTTTTTCTCTTTAGCAATTGCTTTTGAAGACATTCCACCTTCTCTGACACGAACAGCATCGACAATCAAATCATCATAAGAATCATTTTCAATTCGACCTTTCCAGAATTCCAATGCTTGTTGACTTGAGGATAGAGCATTTTCCAATCTCATCGTTCGTGATTTAGCTCTACTTCTGACATCTTCCCATTTGACAAATGCATCGTGCATTTCTGCATTTTCACCTACGAGTTCGACCATAGCATCATGTGCTTTTTGGGCAGTTTCAAGCAAATTCTTTGCCTTATTTCTACAATCTTTCATTTCTTTCACTAGTGGTTGCGAAGCAGACCTTTCCGAAACCCATTCTTCATGTTCACGAATCAGAGATTTCATTTCATTGATGAATTTTTCTTCGGTCTTGTGAGTACCTGCATTTGTCTCCAATTGTTTCTCAATTGCTTGTAGTTTTTCAGATAATTTATCCTTAGCCCACTTTGGGTCAGGATTCTTCATTCCACCTTCAGAAATTAGTTGTTCTCTAATCTCATTTGAGCGCTCAAACAGGGCTCTGGCCTTCTTTTGAGCATCATTTCTTTCATATTTTAGTCCTGCTACTTTTGAGTTGATGTTATCCCTTTCTTCGCGGGCGGATTTTGCCTTTGGTTCAGCTTCTGATAACTCTACTCGTCGCTCTTGCAAATCATCAGGAATCAGTTCCGATAATCGCTCTCTTCTGTGGAGAATAGCTTGCGCCAAAAGTTTGGGAGAAACTGCGAGAAGGTCATTCGCATCCATTGGAATCACTGCGGCCACCTGACTCTCTTGGATAAAGGCTACGACCCACCCTTAAGGGTGGGAGAAGGTGAATAAACCCCATAGCACGAGGGGTATACATGCGGCGGGCACTATTGGTGGCGATACTTCTGTCGCTGACTCTTGTTCCTACGGCTCAAGCGAGTGGTGGCGTCATTGATTCAGTTACTGTAACTGGCAATAATGTCATAGGTGCCGGGCCAATATCTGTCAATATATCCATCATCGGTACCGGCGGTGCGAGTAGTGCTTCAGTAAATTGGACCGCTACTTTGACTGACATTGAAGGAAATTTGATAGATTCAGATTATGGTAATAGTTTAGTTAATGACAGCGAAATAAAGTTTGTTGAAACTATGCTTGGCGATGCTCCATTGGGTTATTCTAATCTAACGGTTACTTTGACAGGTGATGTTGGAACACCAGGATCTGAGCAATTTACTATGTATCAGTCCACAATTCATAGACTGCGCCCGCTAGATATTTCTTTATCTGCACCTACATTTACTGGCGTTGATATTACGGGAAATGCCACTTCAAATTTAACTATCAATGACGGAGATAAGGTTAGAATCGATGTGCCAGTAATCAATAATGGTGATGTTGAATGGAATGGTAGCCTCAATTTAACTCTTGATTCCGTACCTTTGACACCGCAAATAGTGAATATTAGTGGTGATACAACAAGTGTTTACTCATTTATTACCGATCAAGTATCTGAAGGAATCCATTCTATCAATGCATCACTCTATGGGTCTGAAGATTCAGATTTGTCAGATAATTATCTGAACAGTGATTTTGAAGTTGGACCACCCCCCTTACCTGCATTATTATTACAGGTCCAAAGAGCCACACAACCTCAACCAGGTTCAATAATGTCATGGAATTTAACTGCAACAAATTCCGGTGAAGCTGAGTTTATTGGAGATTTAGTTTGTTGGTTTGATGATGAACAAATATTTAATCAAAATTCGTCGATAGCAGTATCTAGTTCGGTTAATTATACAATCAATACTAATTCAAAACCCGGAGAATTAATTTGCAGTTCTGATGGTTCAAGAACATCTTCGACAATCAATGCTAGCGATACCATTGAAATGACCTCCGCTATTTTTGTTGGAGCAGGTCACTCCTCTCCGACTTTACTTGCTGGTCCATGGCATGTCGGTGACGATGTATTACTATCGATGTTAATTCGAAATGAAGGTGATGCTGAAGGTAGTGCCACTTTGCGTTTAGAAATAGTTGGCCTTATTGAAAACGGCACTACTACTACACTTGATGAAGGTAAGGCCGGAGAACTTAGCCATGTTTTCAATTTCCTGAACCCTGGAGAACATCTTGTTAATTGGAGTGTGCATAGCAATGATGGTGCTGTTGACTCTAATTTATCTGGAAGTATCATAATTCCTATATTGCCTTCTCAAGTTATATCGCTCGAAATAGAGTCAGTTGAAGTTGGGGATGATGGATTTTTAATTTCGTGGAGTGTTGAATTATCAGAGGGCAGAGATCGAATTGTTGTATTCAATTTTGGTTCAATTAGTGATAATACAGAGAATGAACCATTAGTTGAAGAAAGGAATTTATTGCCAGGTGTTACTTATGGTGTAACCGATATTGGTTTCCAGGATGGTGACCAAGTATACGCTGAAGTCAAAATTAATGGTTGGGTAGTAGGGTCTGGTTCAATTTTGCAACAAGTCGATGACATGCCAGATACTTCAGTGATTCCTCAAGTTACAGTTAATCCCTCGACTCAACCTAAAGTTCCAACCGCCGGTGAAAAAGTCACATTATTCTATACCTTGAGCAATTCAGGCGACGGAATTACTCCAGAGGGACAGGTAGTAATAATTGACGAAGGAGGAAGAATTCTTGCTTCAGTAACCAGCCCAGAAACAAGTGCATCTTCAACCGATCAGAATTCTATTGTTACTTGGCCTAACGGTGATAATGTCAAGATAATAGTCTATTGGCATGTTGACGGAAAAACTGCCAGTGATGATGTAATGATTATATCAGAATCAGTCGAGTCTGAAAGTGAGGAATTCACAATTCCATGGGGTGGAATATTAGGTGGGCTAGCTGTCGGTTTTTTGCTGATTTTTGCAGTTAGAATCAAAAATTCACCTAAGAGTGAGAAAAAGGAGAAGAAAAAACCTGCCGCCAAGAAGGCTTCTACTGATGAAAAAGTGGAAGTTGCTTGTCCATCTTGTGACCGTAGATTACGCGTGCCAAGTACTTACAGTGGAGCAGTTAAGTGCCCTGAATGTGATACTAAATTTGATGTCGAGGCAACTGTGGAAGAGGAGGAACCTGAACCTCAACAGAGTACTGAAAATGAAGAATCTGATAATGAACTCTGGTCATCATCTGACAACGATATATTGCCTTGTCCAAAGTGCACTCGAAAACTCAAAGTCCCGATTGACAGGCGTCCAGCAAAAGCAAGATGCCCTGCTTGTGAAGCAATTTTTGAGGCAAGAGCAGGATGAAATACATTAATTTGTAACATAAGTGGTAGTGATAACATGGGCGGGGGTCATTTCCAAGAGTTCGAGGATGAATATCTTGAAACTATATACGACTTTCATGAAAAATTCCCAGGTGAAAGAGTACGTAATGGTGATCTTGCTAAATATCTGAATGTATCTCCTGCTTCAGCAACTGAAATGGTACAGAGATTAGCAAAAAATGGTTATCTCGATTATACTCCTTACAAAGGTGCGATTCTAACCCCTTCCGGCTTGGAACATGGAATGATGATGAAAAGGAGACATCGTCTAGCGGAAGTTTTGTTGTCAGTTTTGCCCTTTGAGGGAGATGTTCATGAAACAGCATGCCGGTTGGAACATGCTTTCGATGATGAACTTGAAGTATGTATTTCTAGATTGCTAGGTAATCCAAAAGTCGACCCTTCTGGAAAATCAATACCTCCTCCAAATAGTAGAATATCTCATCGACTAGATGACGATAGTGACCTTCTAATAATGAATAAAATGTCAAATTCTACATCGGGAGAAATAATTCTAATCATGATCGAATCAAGTAGTTATGATTTAGTCAAGGAATTAGGATTATCTGTGGGCAAAATAATTGAAAAAAATACTAATGAATTTTATTGTGATGGTAAGGTTATACAAATTTCTGATGATTTATCATCACGAATTGTATTGAGGTGTAAAATTTGAAACCAGATTTGGAATCTCTTCGTGCTAGCGAAGAGAAGTACTACAGTATCGATAGTCAATTTTTGACTGAAGGGCTAAGATTAGTACTTCTCCTTCCTGGTTTTGCTCTTTTATTTCTATTCGGTGCTTGGGCATACAAAGGCGAGAGTCCAGATTGGTGGTTGGACAATTTAGAGCCAACGGTCAATTTTGATTTATCGACCTGTCTGACTTTGATATCTGTTACAATACTATCTGGTTTCTGTGTTGGATTATACCTTCATAGACACCGTGTTCGCTTAACAAGAATGGTATTTAGAGCAGAGGTAGATGCAGCAGCAGAGGCTCATAGACCCGTTACGAGTATGCATGGTTACTCTTCTGTAGATGGGCTAATTTCTAGGACGATGGCTAGCCACAATACTGCAATTTGGATGGGATACTCAGCAACAATAATTGCAATGGTTGTCGCATATCTTGACTCTGATTCAACGATTGGCGAGCGAGGTTTATTGGCAAGTGCATCACTGATTACAATGTCAATTGGTCAACACTTGTCTACAAGAAATCGTAAGTTCAACATGGTGTCGAGAGATGGATTACTTACTGCATACATTCCGCCCCTTCACCCTTCAACTTTAGACATGGCTTTCAATGACATGCTTAGGACGCAAATGGATCCTTTGTTGCGCAGTACATTCGAGGATTTCTTGGTTGAATTTGAAGCTTATTCTCGTGAAGATGTAGTTCGTGAGTTCGCGAGAGAAAAATTTCTAATGTTAATGCATAGAAGATTCAAAGGTAGTATTGATCGTAGTACTACTACCCTTGAATTAAATGAAATATTGACAGATGAAGGAGTTCACAAAATTTTGGAACACCCAACTTTTAATGAAGATTTGTGGGATTCTTTATTCAACAGGTCGATGGACTCATACCCTGCTTTCTATAGATTGATTGAGAGGCTAGAACAGGACCTCAGCATAGGTAGGAAAAAGGAAATTGATGGACTATTATTCGATGTTGATCTAGAAAATATCGTTACAGAAAAAGCGAATTTGTTTTGCTACTTCCATAATTTATCAGATAAGGAGAGGCAGGTAGTTCTGAGAGTTCATTCTCCTGATTTCAGACCTCATGACCTGTCGTTGAGATATAATTTAGCTCCTGGTGAAAAAGAATGGTGGTCGGATGAAAAAGTTCCAATCTCTAGTGATGGTGATGACGATATAATCGGTAGAATGTCAGGTCTACTTCAAGACGGCACTTTAGCTTGGCAGACACTACTGCCTGAAAAAACCGGAGAGGCTAGCGTCGCAATTAGATTAGAAAATACAGACGGTGACTTACTTGTTGGAAGGCAAATCAATGTTAGAGTTCGTCCAGAATTTGTTAATTGGCTTAGAAATACAAGTTCATTGACCGCTTATCTAATCGGTGGAATAGGATTGGCTGGCGCTATTTTATTACAGATTTTGGCTGTATTATCGTCTGCATGATTGAATAAATGTAATCGTAGCATTGAAGGCAGCGATGCCGTCGCAGATGCCATGACCGAGCGTGCTAACGAGGAAACACGTCCTGATGTTGAACTACGCGACCACCTTCACCAAATGGAAGCAAAGGTGCGTAAATTACGCGATAGTAGAAACAATCACAACGAGCAAGCTAAGAGGTTTGCAGAGCAAAGAAATGCAATTCAGTCGCAGTATAAGGAGCATCGAGAGAAACTCGACTTGGCTGTAGCTGAAGTAAAGGCGATTCGTGCTGAGCAGAATATCCACAAGGAACGTCGTAATGCTATTCAATCACAGATTAGGGATTTGATTGGACAGGCTAAGGCTCAGAGAGGAAGTAAGGATGAAAAGAAATCTGCTACCTTTGAATTCAATAAGTTGACAATGGAAGTTGATAACATGGAAAAAGTGTTTGAAACTCGTGGCGGAATGTCTCCAAAGAAGGAAAAAGAAACTATGGAGAAAATCAAGGTAATGCGTCGTCGTATGAAAGAACTTGAACCTGAAGTAACAAAATTACAAATGATCAAAGTCGACCTTTCCAATAGAGACGAAGCAATCGCTTCTTTGAAACTCGAGGCTGACGATGCTCACAAGAAATTCGTCGAATGCTTAGAACGTGCTAAGGAAATGAGTAATGAGTTAGACGAACTATTTTCTCACCGTGATTTCTTGAAGGGTGAAGGCGACCGTCATCACAAGGAGTTTGTCGCTTGTAAGGAAAAGGCAGATGAAGTTCATACCAAGATTACAGAATTGATGAAGGAAGTCAATGAGGCAAGAGATAAATTGAAGATTGCTCGAGAGGAAAGGGAATCCTGGATAACCGATCATAACGCATCTGTTGCTAAGGAAATGAAAACCGGTGCTGAGGATTCTAAAGTCGCTGACTCAATGGTTGAACATCTGCTAAATGCAGGAAGTCTATCTTTCGGTGGGACAATGTCCGGCGATAGAGCTGGATTGGATGTCAAGAAGAGCCGCTCAAACAAGAAAAAAGGCATGCGTCGTGTTGACATGACGGCATCACGTGGAAGGAAGTGAGAATCTGTTAGGCGTCATTATGGCCGGGGGCCGAGGCACCCGTCTGATGCCATTAACTGCTAATCGTCCAAAACCGATGGTTCCTGTTCTTGGAAGGCCTGTTATCGATTATGTCAAAGATGCAATGGTTGCAGCAGGCTTGTCAGAAATAATTGTTACAACCGGCTATCAAGGAGAGCAATTGGTTGAGCATGTGGACACTTGGAGCGTATCGAGTAGGGTAAACCAGGAAGAATCTCCAATGGGTACTGCTGGTAGTGTTAGACTATTGTCGAATGAATTGCAAGAAACCTTTGTTGTAGGTTCTGGTGATTCTGTAGCATCTTTTGATATCACAGATCTGTTACGATCTCACCGAAAATCAGGGGCTAAAGTAACTATGGCTCTGTGGAGAGTAGATGATCCAACAGAATATGGGATTGTGGGATTGTCTGAAGAGAATCAGGGTGAAGTCAATTCAAATCTAACTGAAGGCTATATTTCCAGATTCAAAGAGAAACCTAGGGCTGATGAAGCTTTTTCTAACCTAATAAATGCAGGACTTTACATCATTGAACCAGAGGTTATGGAATTAGTTCCAGAAGGACAGAAATATGATTTTTCTAAACAATTATTCCCTGATGTTCTATCTAGAGGCTGGCCGATGTACGCAAAAACAGTTAATGGAATTTGGTTCGATGTCGGCCATCCATTCGAACTTCATAATGCTCAGATGGCACTGGTTTCTAGAAGGAATGAATTACCATTCCCTATGCCGGATGGAGAAGTTCTTCCAGATGGTTCATTTATCAGTAAATCTGCTTCTGTAAGTGGCCATGTTGAGAATTCTATTGTCTTGGATGGCGCATCTGTAAATGGAGCAATAGTGAATTCTGTTGTAATGGCTAATTCAAGAGTAAATGGCGTTGCTGAATCATCGATAATCGGCGAAAATTGTTCAATCGATTCCAGAATACATAATTGTGTAATCGGTGATGATTCACACATAGTAATCGATTTGCATAATGAACGAAGATGATGAATCAGCAGTGCGCGTGTCGGCGTGTTATTCTTATACCGTAAATTTTCGCCGAACTTCATGAGCATTGATTCAGATGGCCCAATTCGCAGCTACAATCGTTCTTGGGAAGAGATTGAAGACATGCTTTCCAAAGCTATTGATCGTAGAAATCAATGGAAGAAATGGTTTGAACAATGTCGCAGTGATGGTGACCGTGAAGGTATGAAGGAAGCAGCTCGCAATCACAAGGCTCTAGATGGTGTAATCAAAACATTCCGATGGACACTTGGTGAGGAAGGAGTTGAACACCCTCTTGATTAACAAGGCTCATCATCTTCCTTCATTTGGAGCGTGTTATGGGGCTTCATCATGTGTCATGGCAATCTACTGCTAGCGGATTGGAAGATGAATATATTCATGCTGCAGCCCTTGCATGGTTAGTGGGTGATGACGAGGCTGTTGAAATCGAAAGAACAAACTCGTATCATGGTTCTGTTATTCATGTAATAAGAGCCGAATTAAAACGTCGTAGTCAGGCTACAAAGTCGTTGGCTCGTTTAGGAGTTGAAACATTAAATTCATTGAAGAATCAGTTAGAGACTAGAATGGATGAGAATAATGTTATCCATGTAAGGCTAGATCTTCTAGATTTACTAGCTGGTCGAATAAAATTAACTTTACCTGGTGAACGACCGACATTGAAAGGGAGAGCGAAATTAGAGGTCTATCCTGGTGAAGTTGCTTCTGAAGTTGCATTGCAAACTTTGGAAAAAGCAATTTCTGATGCAAAAAGATTAGGTCTCCCTAAAAAAACAGGCCACTGAGCAACATATTATATCCTCCTTCATAGACCGAGCTTGTAGAATACCATGGCTCATGTAGTAACATCTGGATGTGTGGATCACAAATATCAGGAATGTGTAGCGGTTTGTCCTGTAGAGGCATTTCGTGAGGCTGAAACTTATCTGATCATTGATCCTGACGAGTGTATCGATTGTGGAGCTTGCGTTCCAGAATGTCCTGTTGATGCAATTTTTGCAGATATTGATGTTCCCGACGAAGAAGAGGAATGGGTTGACAGGAACGAAGAGGAATCTGTCGATGCAGAGATTGCTACAGGAGAGACTCCTGTACTAGCTGAATAATCGTTGGTCAACTACATACTTTGATAGGGGATTGCCCCTCGCTAGGCTTGATTGAGATGAATCGTATCAACAGTTCCCACTCCTTACGTCATGCAGATGATCTATTGAAGAGAGGTTTTGCCTCAATGCTCCAAGGCGGAGTTATCATGGATGTTGTAACTCCCGATCAAGCAGCGGTAGCAGAAGCAGCAGGTGCAGTTTCTGTAATGGCTTTAGAAAGAGTTCCGGCTGACATCAGAAAATCAGGTGGAGTTGCTAGAACTTCCCATCCTGATATGATTAAAGGAATAATTGATTGCACTTCGATTCCGGTAATGGCAAAATCTAGAATTGGACACGAGGCTGAATCTCAAGTTCTTCAGGCATTAGGAGTAGACATGGTAGACGAATCAGAAGTTCTTACTCCTGCAGATCCATATTTCCACATCAACAAAAATGCTCATGACATTCCATTTGTTTGTGGTGCCACTGGCTTAGGGGAAGCTGTTCGCAGAATCTACGAAGGTGCAGCCATGATTCGTACTAAGGGTGAAGCTGGTACAGGAAATGTTGTCGCTGCAGTTACTCATGCTAGGTTGATAGATCAGGAAATTCGTCAAATTCAACAGTTGAACGATGCTGGCCTTGATGACGCTGCCAACATCATCATGAATCGATATAGAGTTCTTGCAGAATCGAGTAATCTTCCAGGAGTTTCAAACTTGACTCCATTTGGAGAGATAGATGATGAGATGCATGGTAGCATCCGTGATATATTGGTTGAAGTTTCTGATTTAGGACGTCTTCCTGTAGTGACATTTTGTGCTGGAGGAATCGCAACTCCTGCAGATGCATCTTTAATGATGCAAATGGGTGTTGACGGAATTTTTGTAGGTTCTGGAATTTTCAAGTCTGAAGACCCTGAAACAATGGCTGATGCTATCGTGTTAGCAACTGCTCACTTTGATGATCCAGATAAGGTTGCAGAAGCCATGGGGATGATGGGTGGAGACCCAATGCGTGGTGACGAATTAGAGACTCTTGAAGTCCGTTTAGACCAAAGAGGGTGGTGACTTACACCCCGTAGGGGTGGTTTTCACCATCTGTTGCTTTCATATAGCCCATGTTAGTCCGAGGCCTGCAAGTGGGGTAGCCCCCGCAATCTGAGAGTTGATTCGAATGGCAGCAAAGAAGTTGA
>MDTG01440476.1_pt1 | contig 13194 bp, 12 predicted proteins | sample 811421 | NCBI WGS metagenome assembly MDTG01 (sample SAMN05326645, study PRJNA326480) | marine metagenome | isolation source: seawater | place: Pacific Ocean: South East | collected 2011
CGAAGAACATATGTTCGGTGCGGCACAGGCCAATACCTTCTGCCCCAAAATTACGCGCGGTTTGCGCATCATCCGGGGTTTCCGCATTGCAGCGCACTTTCATGGTGCGCACCGCATCGGCCCATTCCATGATGGTGGCAAAATCGCCGCTAACATTTGGCTCGATGGTGGGCACAGTGCCCAGCATTACTTCGCCGGTGGAGCCGTTGAGGGTGATGGTGTCGCCCTCGCGCAAGGTATGGCCGCGCACGGTGAATTGTTTGTCTTTATATGAAATCTGAATGTCGCCTGCACCCGACACACAGCATTTACCCATGCCGCGTGCCACCACGGCAGCGTGGCTGGTCATGCCGCCACGGGCGGTCAGAATGCCCTGTGCGGCGTGCATGCCGTGAATGTCTTCGGGGCTGGTTTCAATACGCACCAGAATGACTTTTTCGCCCATATTGGCGCGGTGTTCAGCATCTTCCGCGGTGAACACCACCGTGCCGCTGGCCGCACCCGGCGAGGCAGGCAAGCCGCGGGTGAGTACGGTTTTCTCGGCTTTGGGATCCAGCATTGGGTGCAACAGCTGATCAAGTGCCATCGGATCAATGCGACCGACGGCTTCTTCTTTGCTGATGAGCTCTTCTTTCACCATGTCGACGGCAATTTTGAGTGCGGCGCGGGCGGTGCGCTTGCCGTTACGGGTTTGCAACATCCATAATTTGTTGTTCTGCACCGTGAACTCGATGTCCTGCATGTCGCGGTAATGCGCTTCCAGTTTGCGGTAGATATCCACCAGTTGCTGGTAGACTTCGGGCATCACCTCTTCCATGGCGGGCAGGTCGGATTCCTGCTCGTTTTTGCCGGCGATGGTGATTTGTTGCGGGGTGCGAATGCCGGCTACTACGTCTTCGCCTTGTGCGTTGACCAGATATTCACCGTAGAAGGCTTTTTCGCCCGTCGATGGGTTGCGGGTGAAGGCAACGCCGGTCGCGCAATCTTCGCCCATATTGCCGAACACCATCGACTGCACATTCACCGCCGTACCCCACGCTGCAGGGATGTCGTGCAATGTGCGGTAGGTGATGGCGCGCGGGTTCATCCAGCTATCGAACACGGCGCGAATGGCGCCCCATAGCTGGTCTTCTACATTTTGTGGGAATGGCTCGCCCAATTCCGATTGCACTTTGGCTTTGTATTGCTCTACCAGTTCCGCCAGATCCTCGGCGCTAAGCTCGGTGTCCTGTGCGACATTGCGGTCATTTTTCATCAGCTCCAGTAGGTCTTCAAACAAATGGTGTTCTACGTTGAGCACCACGTCGGAATACATCTGGATAAAGCGGCGATAGGAGTCATAAGCAAAGCGTGGGTTGCCGGTTTTCTTGGCCAGTCCCTGCACGGTCACATCGTTGAGGCCAAGGTTTAGAATCGTGTCCATCATGCCCGGCATCGAAGCCCGCGCGCCCGAGCGCACCGACACCAGCAACGGATTGTCCGCATCGCCAAACAGGGTGCCGACTTCGCTTTCCATGTGACGCATCGCATCGCTGACCTGAGTTTTCAGTATGTCAGGGAATTGTTTGCCATTGTCAAAATAGGCCACGCACACATCGGTGGTGATGGTGAGGCCGGGAGGCACAGGCAAGCCCAGATTGCACATTTCAGCCAGATTGGCGCCCTTGCCACCCAGCGTGTTTTTCATCGACCCGTCGCCGTCAGCCTTGCCATCGCCAAAACGATAGACCAGCTTTTCTGCGCTGTCGTTGGCAGGGGATTGGGGAGCGGGTTGTGCAGTCATGATGTTATCCTTCGATCAGTCCAAAATTGGCAATGGCGTTGCATTGTTCGCGTATGCGGTTAAGCATGAAGAGGCGGTTCTTACGCAGGCTGCTATCGTCAGCGTTCACCATTACAGCGTCGAAAAATGCGTCTGTTGGTGTGCGCAGCTCGGCCAGTAGGCGCATGGCTTCATCGTAATGCTCTGCCTCTAATGCTTCTTTAACAGGCGTGTGTATTTTTTCAAGCGCATCATAGAGCGCCTGCTCTTCATCCTGTTCCAGATCCGACTCGCTTGGGTTGCCGTCATAGCGCGTGTCGTCTTTCTTTTCTTCGGCGCTTAAGATATTGCTGGCGCGGCGATAGGCTGCCAGCATGTTGGCGCCGTCATCGCTGTCGAGGAAGGCTTGCAACGCGCGGGCTTTGTTCACCAGCTTCACAATGTCGTCTTCTTCGCCATCGTCAAAGGTGGCGGCAATCAGATCGTGGCGAATGCCCTGCTCGCGCAGGATCACTTTCAACCGGTCGCCAAAGAAGGCAAGCAGGTCTGCTGCTACCTCGCCCCGTTTTTGTGCGAATATCTTTTTAGGGAATTGTGCCAGCGCTTTGTCGATGATTACGCGTAGCGGCATGCGCAATTCGTGCGCCACAATAATGCTGATGATGCCCAGTGCCGCACGGCGCAGCGCATAGGGGTCTTTGGAACCGGTAGGTTTTTCGCCAATCGCAAACAGTCCGACCAGACTGTCCAGCTTGTCAGCCAGTGCAACGGTGATGCTTACAGGGGCTTCGGGCACGGTATCGTTGGCGCCGACAGGTTTGTAATGATCGCGGATAGCATCGGCGACTTCGTCATCTTCGCTTTGAGCCTGCGCATAATAGCGCCCCATTGTGCCTTGCAATTCGGGGAATTCACCGACCATGCCTGTCACCAGATCGGCCTTGCTGAGCTTGGCGGCGCGCTCGACTTTTTTGAGGTTGGCGCGCGGCACAAATACCGCCAGCAATACCGCCAGCGCGGTCACGCGTTCGGTCTTGTCTTTGATGCTGCCCAGCTTGGCGTGGAAAATAACGCCACTGAGTTGCTCGGCCCATTTGTTCAGCGGGGTGTTGCGGTCCTGATCCCAGAAGAACTGACCATCTGCTAAGCGGGCGCGCAGCACGCGCTCATTGCCAGCGATTACCGCCTTGCCATCGTCTTGCGTGGTGCGGTTGGCCGTGATAACAAATTTGTCGCTCAATGCACCGTCTGCGGTGTTGAGCGCAAAATATTTCTGGTGACCGCGCATTTCCGAAATCAGCACTTCGGGTGGCAATTGCATGAAGCTGTTATCAATGTCGCCGAGGTAACATACCGGCCATTCCACCAGTCCGGTGACTTCGTCCAAAAGGCCAGCATCCTCGTGCCATTGCAGGCCTGCCTGCTCGGCCAGTGCTTTGGCTTGCGATTCCACTTCGGTGCGGCGGGCGGCGAAATCGGCCATCACATAAGCGTCTTTGAGGATGCTCTCATAGGCGAACGGGTCGCTCAGCGTGATTTGTTCCGGCGCCATAAAACGGTGGCCATGGGTGGTGTTGGACGCAGTCAGATGCGCGAACTCGACCGGAATCACAGCACTGTCAAACAGGCACAGGATTGAATGAAGCGGGCGCACCCACTGCAATGGACGAGCGCCCCAGCGCATCGATTTTGGCCAGCTGAATTGCTTCAGCGTATCTTCGATAATGTCTTTGAGTGCATCGGCCGCAGGCTTGCCTTTTTCCTCGATCACGGCGAAATAGCAATCATCCTTGCCGGTGTTACGCACTTCCAGCTGGTCTTTGCTGAGGCCGGTGGAGCGCAGGAATCCTTCAACCGCCTGTTCTGGCGCTGAGGTTTTAGGGCCTTTGCGTTCAATCTTCTGGTCGGGCTGCTGAGCGGGAATGTCGGTGATACGGATAGCCAGACGGCGCGGGGTCACGAAGCGGGTGATCTCGCCATGCTCAAGCCGTGCGTCTTTCAAGCGTTCGCTTAACAAGCGTTCTAGCTGCGCGGCAGCATCCTGCTGCATGCGGGCAGGGATTTCTTCGGAAAACAGCTCTAGCAGCAACGCGGGCATGGGCTAGCCTTTCACAGAATTATCGTCGGGGTTCATCAGCAACACGGTGGGCTCCCAGTTGCGGGCTTCGTCTTCGCTCATGCCGGCATAGGCACATACGATAATCACATCGTCCACCTGTACCAGCCGCGCGGCGGGGCCGTTGATGGTGATGTTGTTGGAGCCTGCAGGCTGCTCGATCACGTAGGTGGTGAAGCGTGCGCCATTATTGACGTTGAGGATATCTACCTGCTCGTGCGCCAGAATGTTGGCTTTGTCCATCAGGTCGCGCGGCAGGGTGATGCTGCCTTCATAGCCCAGCTCACTGCCGGTGACACGGGCGCGGTGGATTTTAGATTTTAAGAGGGTGAGTTGCATGTCTTACCTTTATATCGTTCGAGTAAATCGAAAATACGTTTGTTGATCTCTTGCTGGTTCGCCTGAAAATGGTTCATGGCGAACACGCTTGCTTCGGCAGCGACTTCCGGCATGGTGGCAAACATTTTTTTGCCTGGCTGCGTTTCGGAGAACGCGAGAATTGCATCAATATCGTCGTTGGTGAAACGGCTCATGAAGCTATTGATCGCCAGTTTTTTCGCACCCGGCGGGTTGCTGTAATCCAGAATCATGGTTTTGATCTCGCCACTCATCTCCGTAAAACAAGGCTGGCCTGACAGGGCTTTCAGCGCGTCGTCGATGATGGTGTGGCTTGCCATGCTGGGGGCAAGGTGTTGCATGCGGTCATAGAGTGCTTCGGCTTTGTCGGCGCTGGCTGCATAGGCATTGGCCGCCATGCAGGATGCGATCAGAAAGAATGCTATTTTCATGCGTGGCCTCCTTGGTGCGTTTGCGGCGCGATCAGGGTGGACACGGTGCAGGTGTCGCCCTCGCGCACCTTTCCGCTAACATCTATGCCGGGCTCGTGCAACCGCACATGCAATGCACCGCCCTCTGCGGAGGCTTGCAAAGCACGGAATTCGGTTTGGCCGAGCTTCTCTGCCCATAAAGGGGCTAGCACCGCTTGCGCTGAGCCGGTGACCGGGTCTTCGTTGATGCCGAGTTGCGGGGAGAAACAGCGATAGGCAAAATCATAGCCCTCAGTGTCGGTCGCGGTAGTGATGATCAGATCATCCGCGGGCAATGCTTTGATGGTTTCCAGCTGCGGCTTGCAGGCTTTGAGCGTTGCCAGATCAGCGAGCACGGCGACATAATTCGTGCCGTTGTAATAGGCCTGTTCGATAGGTGCGTCGATGCATTCGCTCAGCCCTTCGCCGTCGCATGGCTCGGCAGGTGCTGGCTGCAAGCGCAGACGCCAGCCATCTTCTTGCTGGGTGACGTCCAACGTGCCGGCGGCGGTGTCGAAACGGATAGGCTGGCTGGCATCAATTGCATTGCACGCATGCAGATGCGCTGCCGTAGCCAATGTCGCATGGCCGCAGAGAGGCACTTCCTGATACGGAGAGAACCAGCGCAGGGCATAAGTGTTGTCGCCTTGCTTCACGGCAAAGGCGGTTTCGGAATAGCCCATTTTGTAGGCGACCGCGCGCATGAATTTTTCGTCGGGGAAGGAAGGCAGCACGCACACACCTGCCGGATTGCCTTTCAGCAGCCCGTCGGCAAATGCATATAACGTACTCACCTGGAACTGGCTCATGCCACCTCCTGCTCCTGTGTGGCCACATATGCTTCGCAGCAGCCTTTGGCCAGTGTGCGCACACGTGCAATATAGCTGGCGCGTTCGGTCACGCCGATGACGCCGCGCGCGTCGAGCAGGTTGAAGAAGTGGCTGGCTTTAATGCATTGGTCATAGGCGGGCAGGGGTAATTTCTGCTCCAGCAGTGCCGCGCATTCGGCTTCCGCTTCGGTGAAATGGCGCAGCAGTGTTTCGGTGTTGGCGTGTTCCAGATTATAGGCGGAGAATTCACGTTCATTTTGCAGGAACACATCGCCGTAGGAGAAGGCAGGCTTGTCGCCGACTGCTTTGTTGAATTCCAGGTCATAGACGTTTTCGACGCCCTGAATATACATCGCCAGACGCTCCAGACCGTAGGTCAGCTCGCCTGATACCGGTTTGCATTCAATGCCGCCGACTTGCTGGAAATAGGTGAACTGGGTGACTTCCATACCGTCGCACCAGACTTCCCAGCCCAGTCCCCACGCGCCAAGGGTAGGGGATTCCCAGTCATCTTCCACGAAGCGGATATCGTGCAATTTAGGGTCAATGCCTAGCTCGACCAGCGAGTCGAGGTAAAGCTGCTGGATGTTGTCGGGCGATGGTTTGAGGATCACCTGATATTGGTAATAATGTTGCAGGCGGTTGGGGTTTTCGCCGTAGCGCCCGTCTTTGGGGCGGCGCGATGGTTGCACATAGGCAGCGTTCCACGGGTTTGGCCCCAGCGCACGCAGTGTGGTGGCGGGGTGGAACGTGCCTGCACCTACTTCCATATCGTATGGTTGCAGGATGACGCAGCCTTGCTTCGCCCAATAATTTTGAAGTGTCAGAATAATATCTTGAAATGCAGTGCCCATAGCTATCTCCGAGGCACTCTTTTAGAGGTTTTGCCTCAGATTTCAATGCTTATTTATAAAGGGGGCTCTAGGCGTGGCCGACGGCATGCGAGAAGAAATTCATGTCGATGCCGAGTGTCTGGCTGGCAGTCGTCCATTTCAGCTCGTCTTCGGTTTCGAAAACCAGCTTCGGATCGGCCGGTACAGTGATCCAGCTATTCTGCTCGATTTCAGCTTCCAGCTGACCTGCTGACCAGCCTGCATAGCCGACGGCCAGACGCGCATGTTGAGGGCCGGTATCGGCAATCATATCGCGCAGGATGCTGCTGTTTGCAGTAATAGCTAGCCCATTGGTCTGCATCAGCGGTTCGCCGCGTGTGTAGTCGTCGCTATGCACCACAAAGCCGCGTGTTTTGTCCACTGGCCCGCCATGATAGACCGGCAGGGATTCATGCACTACCGCGTCAGGGATGTCATGTTCGTCCAGCAGGGTGGAATAATGCACCAGCTCCAGCGGTTGATTGATGATGACGCCCATCGCGCCTTCGGCATTGTGTGCAAACAGGAATATAACCGATTTTTCGAAGGCTGAGCCTGTGACCAGCGGTGTTGCCACTAGCAGCTGACCTTGCAGGTAGCCACCTTCACTGGGAAAAAATTCGGGGCTGTTTATTACGTCCGATGAGAGGTCTGTGGATTGCGATGCGTCCGCATCTTTCTTGCGAGTGAAAAGCATGAGTTAAAACCGAGCTATTGTTGTTGCGTTGGTTAATAGTACCATACCAGATATGTAGGGTGGCAACAATGCTATTTCAAGCGTCTGGCAATAAAAGCAGGCAAATGGCTGTTTTGCTGCAGTGTCATTGCGAGAAACACCTACTGCGCCTTGGCGGCCTGCGCGCGGATATGTGCCAGCGTGTCGGTAAACCAAGCGGGCAAGGTAGCGGTGAGCGCTATTCCATTCGCAGAGAGCGGTGTTTGTGCGGCTTGCGCTTTTTCCAGCTCTTCAACACGCAGCAATGCTAAGCCGTTGGTGCCATGGGTCGAGCATAGCTCGCCTATCTTACTCGTGCCGGCCATGATCTCGGTGCCTTGCGCGGGCAGAGGCTGTCGGCTTTCAATGTGGAATATCGCCTTGCGACGCACATGGCGGTAATGCATGCGGGCGGTGACTTCCTGACCCACATAGCAGCCTTTGGCAAAATCGACTGCGTGCAGAGCGTCATAGCCCAAATCAAGCACGACCATACGTTCGGTGGCGTCATCGGCGGCGGTGGGTGCGCCGCAAGCAATGCGGTGTGCTGCGTAATCATCTGTGGTTGCAGGGGCATCGTCACTGGCAGGGGCTACATCAGAAGGGGTGAGGGCGCGCCAGCCGAGTGTGTTCAGACGTGGGTCGGTGAAAATGATGGCGCTTTCGGGCCATGGGTTCGGTGGCGGGTTGTCCCAACCCGCATGCACCTGCCAGGCGTCGCTCTGGTCTTCGATGCGTACATTGGCACGCAATTTATACATTTTGAGTTTTTTAAACAGCGCATCGCTGTGGCGTGCGTCGCAGTCTAACAGCAGGGTGTTATCATCGATGCGGATCAGGAAAAAATCGTATAGCAGTTTGCCTTGGGCATTCAGCATGGCGGCGAATTTAGGTGCATCAACGCGCACCTTGGTAACATCCTGTGTGATGATGCCTTGCAGCAGCTCGTCGGTGTCTGGCCCTTGCAGGCGAAAAACAGTGCGATCGGGTAAGTATGTATAGGTCATAAGGCACATATAACGCGCTGGGCGCAAAAAACAATATTGTGAAAACGTTAATGTGTGTTAATCTTTTGCGCTATGAGCGAGGATGAGTCTACAGAATTAAGCGAGGAAGAAATCGCAGAGGCGCGCGAAAGCGCAGCAAAAGCCTTGCGTGCATTGCCGTGGCACTGGGGGCCGTGCCAGCGATTTATTTATACGGATGATCCGTCGGTGTTTGACATGCCTGAGCCCAAACGGGTTGGCGGCAGTGATGTGCTGCCCAAAGCCGGCCGGGACGATGCAAAAGCAATGCGCACGTTATTGCGCGAAGCAGGCATAGAGATCGAAGAGCCTGCAACGCTGGAAAGCCCGCAAGAGGTGCGTGCCTCGTTTCGCGTGGGCGGACACCGTTATCAGCAAGATGAATTGTCGATGCCTGCGCAAGTGGGGGTGCATGTGGAAGGCGACACGTTGCAAGCATTGCTGAAAATGGGGGTGGAGCCTGAGCCTATTGCGTTGAGCCCTGTGCGCGAAGAAGAGCTGCGCCACTCGCTGGACACATGGAACAAGATTGTTATGCAGCAGGCGCTGGAGGTGTTGCCAGAGTATATTGAACGGCTGGAGCCGGGCAAAGTGTCGACCAAGCGCGATGCGTTACAGGTAGCCTCGTATGAATATGGCGGATTATATGCGCGCTATTTGCAGGGCGAGCATGTATCCGAAGAGGGGCTTGCGCGTGCGCGTGAGAAGCTGGAAGATGTGTTGCTGCACGCTTCGGATATTGAGCATGCGCCGTTAAGCGAGGCGTATGAGGTGATGGCAGAGACCGCGAAAACATTACGTGCGATTGACTCAGAACCGATTCAAAAAGCCAGCGCATTGGCGGATGAGACGATTGAGAAGACCGAAAAAGTGGCGGATGAACGCTTAGGCGAAATGATTGGCATTTTGCGTAGTATGAAGGCGGGGTTGAACCGGCGAGGTGGCATATTCGGATCGAGCGAAGACGAAGCTTATACAACCATTTTGAATGCCACATCGCAATTGCAGATGCAGCTGGATGCGCATGTTAAAGAAACCAATGCCCGCACATCACCCGAAGAATGCGGTGCGAATTGCGCGCGCCGCCTGAGCTTGCTTAATAAAGCAATCGAACAGTTTATGCTTTATCCTGAGAAAGAGGTGTCAGCAGAGCGTTGATGGCTGCATCCAATCGTTTGGAAGCCTGTTTCACATCATAGATGTCGGTGACTTTTTGCAACGCATTGGCGGCCATTTCCGCGGCATTATCGGGATGCTCGATCAATTCGCGCAACGCTTCGGCCATAATGGCGGGGTCGGCTTTTGGCACCAGCATAGCGTCGGCACCCGGCTCGATAATTTCGCATGGGCCTTCACTGTCGGTGGTGATACATGGCAGGCCATGTGCCATGGCTTCAATCAACACAATGCCAAACGGCTCGTGCAGAGAGGGCAGCACAAAAATATCGATCTCGTCGAAGAAGGCGCGTTTGTCTTTTACCCAGCCGCTAAATTCCAACTCTTCTTCCAGCCCGTAGGCTTTGGCCTCGGCTTTAAGCTCGTCTTCCAGCGCGCCGCCACCGCCCAGTTTCGCCGTAAACGGGATGTCGGCCTTTTTGAGAATCGACAAGGCCTGCAGAAAATGGGTGAAGCCTTTCTTTTCAACGAAACGCCCCATCGACCCAATGATGCGCGGGGTGTGAAATTCGTTGCGTGGTTCCATCCCTTCAGGCACGCGTGCCATGTTGGGCATGTGAAAGACGCGGTCGCGCGGAATATCGCGGGCGATCATTTCGTTGATAAGGTCTTCGGTGGTGCAGAACACACCGTCACATTGTGGAAAGCGTTTGATCTTGTAGTTTTGCGCGACAGCCACTACCGGCACGCGTTTTTTCAGCGCGCGCAAGCCCAGTCCAATCGCACGATTGCCCTGACCAATGGCGATATCCGCTTGCCATTCGCGGGCAATGCGGCGCAGCTTGCGGGCAGCCAGCGGGTCCCATTCGCCCAGATGCGCCAGCGTGCGCACAGGCGCATCCAGCTCGGCCAGCGGCTCATTCACCCATGCGCCGGGGCGGGTAATGGTGAGCACTTCATGCCCTGCGAGGGTGAGGGCCTCGTAATAATCTATACAGGATTGTTCAATGCCACCAGGGTTGCGGCCAAGCATCATATTGAGTACGCGCATGTAAAATTCCTATGGTCGTCAGCGGTTAATGCGGCGACAGGTATAAAGCGCGCGGGCGAAAAAGTAAATCCTAGTGCAGGTTAAATGCGCCCTTACCCCATTTTATTTCGGCGGGGTGTATCAGCTCGGCATGCGCGACGGTGACTGAATGGATCTTGCCATCGAGCTTGTTTTCCCAGAAATCGAGAAATTTTTGCAGCACCGGAAATTTGGGCGCAATGTCCAGTTCCTGCCAGACATAGCTTTGCAGCAATTTCGGGTGATCGGGAAAATGATAGAGGATTTCGGCGGTGGTGAGCCGGTAATCATGCAACTGTTTTTCAAAATCATGTGTCATAGTAATACCTCGTCCTACGTGGTTGCTTCGATTCCTTACTTAGGAAAAGCGCGCATTCTGCGCTGCATATCAACAGGATAGCATAGAATCGGTTAAAAATGCATTAATGCCCATGCTGCGCTGCAATATGGCTGTAATAAATAAACGGTTGATTGCTGGGGGTATTTTGCCTTTTAATGCCGCTTTATTTTTTGATGTAGTGACTAGGTGAATTTGAAAAGCACACTCATAGTAACCTTTTGTTTGCTACTGCTGACGGCGTGCGCGTCGCCAGTGGTGCATCCGTTTTTGCCGCGTACCGAACGCGCCAAGCTGACCGACGATGTCTATGTGGCGGGTGATGGCGCAAAGCTGGCACTGCGCAGCTGGGTGCCACGGCGCAAGGCCGAGGCGGTGATTGTAGCGCTGCATGGCTTCAACGATTACAGCAAGGCATTTGACGGGGCGGGCGAGTTTTTCCGTGCGCAGGGCATCGCGACGTATGCGTATGATCAACGTGGCTTTGGCGCCAATGAAGAAGGTGTTGGCATCTGGGGCGGGATTGATAATCTGACCGCCGATGTCGCGCAGCTGGTGGAGTTGCTGAAAGACAAACACCCCAACACACCGATCTATCTGCTGGGTGAAAGCATGGGCGGTGCGGTGGTAATCAACACGATGGTGCAGGAAGATGCGCCTGAGGTGGATGGCATCATTCTCTCCGCGCCTGCGGTGTGGGGCGATGAAACCATGAACGGGTTTTACCGTATGACCCTGTGGTTGCTGGCGCATACCATGCCATCCGAAGCGCTGACGGGTGAAGATCTGGATATTGTGGCTTCCGATAACTGGCAGATGCTGATGGATATGGCTTATGATCCGTTGGTGATCAAGAAGACGCGTATTGATGCGATTTACGGCATTGTCGGGCTGATGGACGAGGCTTATCAGAATATTGATAAAGTGCAGGTGCCGACCCTGTTCCTGTATGGTGCGAACGATCAGATTATTCCGCGCCCACCGGTGGCACAGGCATTGGAAAAGCTGGAGGCGCCTTACACGTTGGCATATTACCCCGATGGATATCACATGTTGCTGCGTGATTTGAAGGGCGAGATGGTGCTGTTTGACATTACCAGCTGGATCGATAATCGCTATACGCCATTGCCGTCAGGCTATGATATGGGATGGCGCGAAGAATTTGCCGCGCTGTTCAAAGCGATCAGCGAGCAGAAAAAGCAGCAGAATTAAATCCTATAGCTACAAGCGATTACGAAAGACTACGGCGCAGGCAATCTCGGAATAGGTGAGGTTATATTCAGCGCTGGCGGCTGTGTCCGAGGTGGCGCAATTGGGGTTGGTGCCGCTTTTGAACACCACTACCTCGCCGTAGGACGGTTTGCCATCATCTATCTTTAAATCGATGTTGAGCGCTTCTTGAGGTGTCAATATGGGGGCAATGGCATAGTTGTTGCCATTTTCTGCGCCAATTGAAATAGCGTGCCCATAATTGCCGTCGTAATAGGTCGCCGTGCCAGTTTGCACACCCGTCCAACCGATGCCGATGCCGGCATTTTCTATGCTGGATTCAGGCACGTTCACGCCGATCTCTGCATCCCTGTTGCTCGCAGGCCCCGGTGCGCCCGTGTAGGTGCCTTCGATAAGCCCGGCCTGCGCCATATGTTGAAAGGCTGTGAATTGTTCAAACGCATAGCTGCCGCTATGTTCGATTCTGCCATCATTATTGCCATTACAGGTGTTTTGCCCGTCCAGTCCTGTACCCGGGCAGGTGCCGCGTGCGCCCCAATAGGCTTCTGCATCGCCCATATCGCCTGGCAATGCGTGGTAATTGCTGACAAAGGTGTTGAGGGCTTTGGTCACGCTATCCACTTCGGCCATGCCGGCGCTGATTTCAGCTTTACGCACAAAGTCTTGCGTGGCCATGACACCACCAATAATCAACCCGACTACGGCGACTACAATCGCCATTTCGAGCAAGCTGAACGCCTGTTGTGTTGCGCCCTTAGCTGTGCGTTGCGCGGTGCGTGGCATAGTGCCTCCTTTGCATCATGTGTGATCAGCGTTGAAACGTTACGATTAGTTTATCACAATTCATTGGTGCTTGGCGTGTTTTTTGCTACACTTAATTTATGAGCGCAAAAATGATTTTAGGGTGTGTGGTTTCCACCATGATATTGCTGGCTGGGTGCGAAAGCGCGCATGCCGCGCTGCGCGACAAATATATTGATGGTGCGGCACTATGCACCAAGCATTTTCCTGAGCAAGAGCGCCGCTATGGCATTCCGTCGCATTTGTTGGCAGCGATCGCGTCAACTGAATCGGGCCGCTGGCACGACAGGCTGGGCATGCGCCTGCCATGGCCATGGACGATTAATGCCGAGGGAAAAGGCTATTATTTTGACAGCAAAGCCGAAGCGATGCGCAAGGTCTACGCGCTGAAGCGTGACGGGGTGGACAGTATCGACATTGGGTGTATGCAGGTGAATCTGCGCCACCATCCGGAGGCGTTCGCCAATCTGTCGCAGGCGTTTGATCCTGCCTATAATGTGGGGTATGCAGCCAAG
>MDTG01306927.1_pt1 | contig 13193 bp, 12 predicted proteins | sample 811421 | NCBI WGS metagenome assembly MDTG01 (sample SAMN05326645, study PRJNA326480) | marine metagenome | isolation source: seawater | place: Pacific Ocean: South East | collected 2011
AATAGTAATGAAGAAAATAGTAATGAAGAAAATAGTAATGAAGAAAATAGTAATGAAGAAAATAGTAATGAAGAAAATAGTAACAGGTCGGTTAATATAAAATTAGACTATAAATACATTGACGATTATGTTAACGACAACGACAACGATAACAATGAAAATGACAATAACAATGAAAATGACAATGACAATGACAATACTAATGTAATTTTCAAAAAAATAAATAATATAAATAATGAACAAATAACAGATAAAGATATAAATTTGTTAAGTGAACGAGCTGAACTTTATTCAATTTCTTCATATGGTAATGATGAAAATAATGATACTATATTTAAAATAAAAGAAATTAAAAATAAAAACAATTCACGTTTAAAATCGTCATTAGAACATTGTATTACTACAAGAAATATAACCTTATTAAAATATCACGATTTAGCTTTTATTATTAATATGATACAAATTAGTGTGATAATAGTTTCTACCTGTATTACTTGTTTTGAAACATTACGAACACAAATAGGAATAACCGATAAAACACATAAAATATTATCAGTATCATCATCTACATATATAGCATTAATTGTATCAATATCAAGATTTTTAAAATATGATGAAAAAAAGGAATCTTTTTCCAAATTATCAGATCGATGGAACCAGTTAATTATAAAAGTGCGTTCTTTGCGTAGTGATATTAATTCAATTGATTCATATACATTAACTGTAACTGAAGCAAAAGAAAAATTAGCTTTAATACTTGAAGATAAAAGTTATATGGTTGATATTTCACAGCTTGATAATGAAGTAAATACAATGATTAATGTTCGTGAATCGACATATTATCGCAATATATTAATGAATATGCGACTTGAATATGAAATACTTGAACGACATAAAATGTTATTTGATTTTTATCGTAAAGGTAGATCAGAAGTCGGTATGGATTCAAATTTAGATAAGTATCGATGTAATTGGTGTCCACCATTTTGTCCATTTCCTATTTATACATCTAATTATGATAAATTTTTTAAAGATATGGAAAGAACTCAGCGGTCAAAAGATAAATTCAAAAAACATATGAATTTTATGAATAAACAACATTTAAAATATGACATTGTTTAATTTATAATAGCAAGATTCATATACATATTATTATATATTTATATTAATCATAATTTAATTATAATGTTTCATTTATAATGTTTCATTTATAAGGTGAGTAAGTTCATCACAATGAATTGTTTTATTTTTTATTAATAATTCCGAACCTTTTTGAATAACAAGTTTATTTGTGTTAATTATATCCAACGATTTTTGATATGCGGTATCAATAAGATGTTCAATTTCAATATCAATGCTTGTTTTTGATTTCTCACTTGTAAATGGATTTACCATTTTCTTACCCATACCATATTTAACTATCATTGTTTCGGCAAGTTTATATGCTTCTTCAATATCTTTTGAAGCACCACTTGTTATTGAAGCACCAAAAAATACTTTTTCTGCTATTCTTCCTGCGAGTAATACCATTAATCTTGAAAATAATTTTTCTTTTGTGTAAATATTTGAATCTTCTTCGTCTGTTTCAAAAATTGTATATCCTGGACTTGTAGGTGACCAATTATTTAAACAAATTTTCATAAGTTTACTATGATCAAATGAAAATACACCGACAATAGCATGTCCAAGTTCGTGAATTGCAATACGATTTGTCATATCTTTACTGAATAAACTTTCATTTGGTTGATATCCAACTAAAATACGTGACATTATTGTTTCAATATCACTCATTTTCATAAAATATCTATCTTCTCTTAATGAAAGTAACATAGCTTCATTTAATAAATTTTCTATTTGGGCACCAGACAACCCATTTGTAATTTCTACAAGATGTGAAGTATTTATACAATTTAAATGTGGTTTACCATTAATATGAATATCTATTATTTCTTTACGTGTTATAGAATCAGGATTCCCTATATATATTTTTTTATCAATTCTTCCTGGTCGAAGTAATGCTGTGTCAAGTAAATCAGCGCGATTTGTAGCACCAATTACAAAAACACCATCACACGATTTAAAACCATCCATTGAAACAAGTAGTTGGTTTAATGTTGAATCGCGTTCTGCTGTTGAACCTTCATCATTGCCACTTCTTGAACGACCAATAGCATCTATTTCATCAATAAAAATAATACAAGGTTTATTTTTTATTGCAAGAACAAATAATTCACGAATACGAGATGAACCTACACCAACATATTTTTCCTGAAATTGTGAACCAGAAACAGCAATAAATGAAGCATTTATTTCGCCGCTAAACGAACGTGTTATTAATGTTTTACCATTTCCAGGTGGACCTTCTAATATCAACCCTTTTGGTGTTCGAATGTTATACTTTGAGTATTTATTATAATTAATAAGAATATCAGAACATTGTAGTAATTCTTCTTTTACATTTTTATAACCACCTATATCATTAAATGAATTATTTCGTGTATCTTCAATTTGAAAATTTTCACTTCCTTCAGTTTTTTTATTAAATATACTTTCTAAGTCTAACGGTAATCCATTATTTGGAATTATAGGTAGACGATTTGATGGTATATGAGGTGCTCCTGAACTATCTGGACGTTTTCTAAAAATACGAACACCACTTGGTAATTTTTTTTTGTGAATTAATCTGTTTTTTTAATTCGTTATTAAATAAATCATCTATATTCGTTCTATCGATAAAATCATCATCATAGTCATCATTTATATTATTATTTTCGGGTAATGTTATATTTTTAAAAGCTTCTTTTGGATAACCAGGTTTATTTAAAGTAATATTATGTTTAATTTCTTCCATATATTTTAAAAGATCAACTGGATTATCAAATTTCTTTCCTGTTATTTCATATGAATTTGTTTTAATATTATCATTACAACATAGTGGTGAAACTGTTGTTATAATTTTATTTTTTAAATTACTTGGTATGATATAAGATGTACTACAATATGGGTATATTACAAATGATAATACATAAGGGAAAAAAAGAAAAAAGCTATTAAAACCAACAAATATAGTATTCATTATTTATAAAATATATCTCAAACTTTTAAGTATGAATTATAATTAATTTTATTTATCTAATGTTAAAAAACCAAAAGTTTCATTAACTATTGAATTTTTTGTAATTGTTTTTATTGTCTTTTTTTTCACTTGATAAATTCCAGTATTGGTATTTTCATTTTGTGTTGTTAATAAAAAATCATTATTTTCTTCGTGTAATTCAGGTAATATTCTTGTTAAAGGTTTATCAATTACCATAAGTAATCTATCATTTTGTAATAATTTTCTATATTCGCTAATAGTTAAGTTTCCATAATATTTATCTAATAAATAATATGGGTTTGGTGCTGGTTTAATACTTTTTTTATAATTGTAAATTTTACTATATATGTAATTGATAAGTTGATATCTCTCAAATTTTATAGATGTGTCTATATTTTCATTATAAAGGTAAGAAGTAGCACATTCTGGACTACAAAAACATCCATATACCTGATAATTATTGCCAATTTTATATTTTGGTATAAATACTGAAGGATTATCAAATGAATATGTACACCAAAAGCATGCTGATTGTTTATCTGAAACATCGTTATTATGCAATTGTGCCTGTAATTCTTTTAATTTTAAATTAATATCTTTTGTTACTTCATCTTTTATTTTTTCATCAAAATCAGTATTTCTATTAATAAAATTACAATTATTTGAAGATATATTTTTTAAAGTATTATTGTTTTTAACAATGTTTTTTTTATCTATATCTAAATCAACATTTTGTTCATTATTATTATTATTATTATTATTATTATTATTATTTTGTATAATTTCATAATTTAATGGATTTATTTTAGATTTGTCAGTTAAAATATCATTATTACAAGATAATGTATTTGAAATATCACATTCAATGTCTTTTACATTACATTTTAAATGTAAAATTATATTCTGTTTTATAATTTCATTATCTTTTATTTGTGATGTAGTAGCAACTATTTTTCCACCTTTTGGTTTTCTTCCACGTTTTTTTGGTGGTGGTTTTTCTTGTTCTATTAATTCTTTATTTAAATTGTTATCTGTTATATTTAATTCATTATTGTTTTCTAAATTGGTATTTATATTTTTATTTTTTGGCTTTCTTCCTCTTCTTTTTTTCACAGGTTCAGTATTAATAGTTTCTTCTTCTATAATTAAATTATCTGGACATTTTTCTTGTAAATTTTCATTCATATTTATCATTCTTTATGAAATTATATATATTAGCTTTTTAATTCGTTTTTTATATTATTTAAGGTTATTCAAGAAAATTCATATAAAAGTTAATTAATTATAAGATTATTATGAATGAATTAAGTATACCTTGGGTTGAGAAATATAGACCAAATAATTTCAATGACATTGTACTAGACCGATTAAATAAGATTATTTTTAATAATATTGTAAAAACTGGAATGTTTCCTAATTTATTATTCTATGGTCCACCAGGAACAGGAAAAACAACTACGATTATTAATTTAATAAATGAATATCAACAAAAGCATAGCGTTATAAATAAAGCATTAGTAATACATTTAAACGCATCAGATGAACGTGGTATTGATATAATACGTAATCAAATTAATAATTTTGTTAGTTCAAAACCTTTATTTACATATGGAATTAAATTTGTTATATTAGATGAAGTTGATTATATGACAAAATCAGCACAACAAGCATTAAAATATTTATTACAAGATAATTATGGTAAAGATGTTCGATTTTGTTTGATATGTAATTATATTAGTAGGATTGATGAAACATTACAAAATGAATTTGTTCGTTTACGTTTCAACAAATTGCCTAAGGATGGAATAATCAAATTTTTAAAAAAAATATGTGAAAATGAAAAAATTATTTATAATAATAGTATAATTGATAATATACAATCTATTTTTATTAATGATATGCGTAGTATGATAAATTATTTACAAATGAATAATATGGATTTAAAAGATAATATGCAGATTCTTGATACAAATATATGGAATAAATATTTTGGTGATAATATTGAAATAAATGGAGATCTTTTTGAAAAAAATTTTAATTGTATTGTTGGAAATTACAGTATGAATAAAATATGTATAATAAAAAGTTTTATGAATTATATTATACGACACAAAAAATATATGATAAGTAAAGAACTGTTAGACTCAATTGAAAATATTATACACAATAATGAATGTGATGATAATTTAATATATAATTATTTTATTGTTAAATTTAAATTATTTTTTAATTAAATAGAAATATTACTATATCGTTGTTTTAATTTTTTCATAAAATCATTGTTATAATCCTGATGATTATTGGGGTCAATCATATCACTATCGTGTTTAAATTCATATGATTTAATTTTTTTCATTTTAATTGGACTTGGTGGGAGAACTGTTTGTTGTTTTGGTAAATTATGATTATTTGTGTCTAAAGATAACATTATTAATATAATATAAAGAAAAGAAAACAAAATAAAAAGTAAATATAAAATTGAATCTATTTAAACATTATATTTAATATATAAAAATAATGGATATAAAGGAAATAAATAATATGAGTTCTAATAATATTGTTGATGATGAATGGGAAATGTTTTTACAAGATGATAGAATAGAAAATGAATATAAATGTGAAGATGTAAACGATATAAATATTCCTAAATGCTCATCAATATACATATCAACAAAAACAAAGATAACTTATTTTAATTCAAATATTGATTTAAATAAAATATTCTGGAAATTACATATAATTGATTATTGTGATAATAAAGAAGGTATAATAAAAAAACAGATGAAATTTAATAGCTGTAAACAAGAAGAATTAGATCTTATTATTGATATGTATGATAAAGAAGAAAAATATAAAGTATATGATATATTAAACCATGTTGAAAATGTCTCTGGTAATAAAAATGTATTTAAAGATATACGTAAAGTAACAGTTGGTTTATCAAAAAAAGATATTCTTGCTTATCGAACTAAAAAGAAAAGTGCCTTTTATAATTGTTTTGTTTTGATATTACGGTTGTGGAATAATAAAGTATCTGAATATCGTGAAGTTCACGTGAAAATATTTAATACTGGAAAAGTAGAAATACCAGGAATACAAGAAGATGATACATTCTTTCGTTCATTAAATTTTATAAAAAATATATTAAGTGAATTTTATCCTAACATTATGTATAGTGTTGATGATATTGATACGGTATTAATAAATTCTAACTTCTCGTGTGGATACTTGGTAAATAGAGAAAATTTATTTGATATACTAATTACAAAATATTCTATACAATCGCTGTATGACCCGTGCTCTTATCCAGGCGTTCAATGTAAACATATTATACACGAAAATGGTAAAAAGGTAGAAATATCTTTTATGATATTTAGAACTGGTAGTGTTCTTATTGTTGGAAAATGTAGTGAAGAAAATTTATTTGAGGTATATGAATTTTTAAAAGATATGTTTGAAACAGAATATTCAAAAATATCTCAAGGTGCTATTGATACAAATATAAATAAAAAAAATGTTAAATTAGTAAAACAACGTAAAAAAAATATCATTAAATATCATTAAATATCATTAAATATAATTAAATATCATTAAATATCATTAAATATAATTAAATATCATTAAATATCATTATACTTCAATAATACTATTTATAGATGAAAATACTTTTTCTTTTATAGATTTTTGTAAATTTTCATAATCTTCATTATTATCAATATCACATTGTAATTCTAGTAAATTAGAGTATAATTTTTCAATAATATTATTTGTTAATGTTACATCAATGTCATTTTCTATTTGCTTATTATTATCAATATATTCTTCAATTGCTTTAAATATTGAAATAGTATAAGCATTAATCTTATATAAAAATGGTTTTATTGTTTCTACATCAAGATTTTCATAATTATTATTTTTAAACATTAAATACAATATATTATTATATGTTTTTATAAATGATGTTATTGTTTCAAAATATGTAGATTCTTCTTTTATAGAAACATAATTCTTTTTTATTTCATCATTCAATTCAAATACAGATTTACGATATACATATAATATCGCATCTTTTACTGTTAAATTTACAAAAACAAATTCTGAATTCTTATTTGAGATTTGACTAACATATTCTATATAGTAATATATTGAATTATTAGCATATTCTGTAGCCATTTCTAAATTTTTACTATAAAGATATATTGTTGAAAAAACATTTAATATAATCTCAATTCCTTTAAATGTAATATTCACATCTTTAAATTTATTTTCATTTGTATACAATATATAATAATTACTTATATCAACAATTTTAAGGCAAACATCTTCCAGAGAAGAATATATCGAAGATTTATAATTTTCAATATTTTTAATATCCATATTGATATGTTTATACAATATTTTTTTTGCGTTTAAAAGTATTTAAAGAATATGGAAACTATTATTATAATGAGTACTTCTCAAGAATCAGAAGATGTTAACAACTATAAATTACCTTGTAATGCTACAATGGAACACGCTACTAAATTAGCAATTGTAGAAGATAAACCAATTATGATGGATTACTGGACAAATTCATTAGATAAAAAAGCATTAATCGGTGTAAGAGAAAACCAAGAAAAATTATTGGTAAAAAGTGAAGATGAATACACAAGTCCTGTATCAAAAATATATAAAATAGAAGAAGAATTTCTTGTGGTTACTGAAAATTCTATTTATATCATTTCAGCAAGTATTCCTACTAAAAGAATTACTTAATTTATTGTATAATTGTATTATAAACTAAAATACAATTATAAAATCTTTTCAAGCTCATTAATTGTATCTATTGGTAATGTTAATGGATACTTTATAATAAAATTAATTATTAACTTACCCTTACTATTATTACGTTTCATACCAAGACCTTCTATTTCTTTTACAAAATTAGGAGTAATTATATTACCTTTTGTATTAGTTATAAAATAGTTTTTATCATCAATAAAATCAATATTAAATGAAAATCCACATAATGATTCTTTTAATGTTATCTCTTTTTCAAGTATAAGATTTAATCCTTTTCTTATAAATAATGTATCATTATTTACATTTATTTGAATACTAACATCACCTTTTTTTTCATTTAAAATATCACCTTTTTCTTTTAAATTAATTATTTCATTTGTATCAGCACCTTCTGGAATATCTATATATATCGTTTCGTCTTCTGTTGACTTTTCCTGATATCTTAATACTTTTCTTTTAATATTAACTGGTATTGTACAACCTGTATAAGATTGCTTAATGCTTATATTTACAACTATTTTTATTGGTGATGGTTTTATATTAGTTTCTTTATTTGTTTTTTTACTTTGATCATTATATTGATTACTATATTGATTATTAAATTGTCTATTATTATTATTATTATTAAATTGTCTATTATTATTATTATTATGCTTAAAATGATTAAATCCAGGATTTATATTACTATTATTAAACATCGAAAACATATTTTTAAATTCTTCAGGAATTCCATTATTATTATAAGAATTATAAGAATTAAATCGTTGTTTACTATGATAATCAGTAGTCATATCATATTCACGTCTTTTGTATGTATCTGATAATATATCATATGCTGAACCTAAATCTTGAAATTTTCGTTTAGATTCTTCAGAATTACGATTTCTATCAGGATGATGTTGTAATGACAACTTACGATAAGCTTTTTTAATATCATCACAAGAAGCATTTCTTTGAATACCAAGTATTTCATATGGAGACATTTTTGAATTATTCATTATTATTATACAATTGGAAAGACTTAAATATTTTAACTATTACATATTTAATATATGTTACAAAAAAACAAACATTATGAATCAATATCAAACAAATATACACCAAGAAATATAGATGAATTTTACATTGATTATGAACTAAAAATGTTATTAAATAATTTTATTAACAATCATGATTATTTAAATATTATATTAAAAGGACATAGTGGTTCAGGAAAAACATCAATATTAAATAAATTAATTGAACTATATTTTTCTAATTCTAATAATACAAAAGAAAATGTATTATTTATAAATAATTCAAAAGACCAAGGTATACAATATTTTCGTCACGAAGTTAAAACATTTTGTCAAACACCAAGCTCAATCATAGGAAAAAGAAAAATAATAGCAATTGATGATGTAGATATAATTAATGAACAAAGTCAACAAGTTTTTAGAAATTTAATTGACACATACGATAAAAATGTTATATTTTTATTTACTTGTTCTAATGTACAGAAAATAATTGAAAGTATACAATCACGTCTTGTTATTGTAAATATAACTAATGTAACACAAGAAAAAATGAGACACATTTGTGATGAAGTCATATATAATGAAAAAATTGATATAACACAAGATGCAATTGATTTTCTGGTATCTGTGTCAAATCGTTCAATAAGAGTGCTTTTTAATTATCTTGAAAAATTCAAATTACTTAACCAACAAATTACATATGAAATTGCCATTAAATTATGCACAAATATAAACTTCAAAGATTTTGAAAAATATTTACAGTATATAAAATCTAATGATATAATTCAAGCTATTAATATTCTATTAAATTTATACGATGATGGATACTCTGTAATGGATATTTTAGATTCATTCTTTTTATTTATAAAATTAGAAAATACTATAGAAGAAAAAATCAAATATGAACTAATATCTTATTTATGCAAATATATACATATTTTTCACGAAATACACGAAGATGAAATAGAATTATCATTATTTACAAATAATATAATTTCATTATTCAAGACATAATACTCAATAATAATTATACAATAAATAAAACAAAAAAAATTATTTATATAAATATATAATATGAGCGACAAGTTATATACATTGATTATTTTATTAACTATTATCATTTTATTCTTTATTGTATTATATTATTCAATATCAAAAGTATCACCTTTTAAATTTAACACCATTGAAGGATTCGTTGATGAAGATGAATATAAAATGAGTTGTAATCAAGGGTTATGTGGAAACTTTTTAAATAAAGATTGTAAATATAAAAAAGGAGATATAGGAACATCAATGGTAGGGATAGACTATGAAAGACCTGTTCAAAACGCAGGTTTAAAAAAAAAATATAGGTGACATGTCATTACCTGATTTCTACATTATGACCGCATATAATTGTTGTGCTACTAATAAATTTAATAGTGGAAATGTAGATTTATGTTCTCTTAACAATTGCTTGAGATTCGGTGTGAGATGTCTTGATTTTGCTATATATTCAAGAAAAAATACTATGGAACCAATTATTGCTTACAGTAATCATACATACAAATTAGATTCAGGTGTTATTCACGAAAACTATTATATTAAAACAAGTGATAATGAATTATCTTTAAGTAGCGCGTTTGAATTAATAGCAGCAAACTCATTTAATACAAATATGCCTGGTTTTAATGACCCTATTATTATCAACTTACGATTAAAAACAGAATCTGTTGATACAATGGACAAAATTGCTGACCTAATTAAAAAATATTTTAAAATGGGACGAAAAGGTATATTACCAAGTTCTTTTGGTCAATCTGGCGCAATGGGTAAAGATGTTATGAAAACACCGATCATTTTATTAAGACAACGTGTTATTATTTTTGTAGATAGTTATGGTAGTAAACATAGAAATTCACAAAAATTATTCAAATTAGTAAATTCAAGCACTGATTCTTATCGTATTGATAATCAAAACCGGTCTTCTTATCAATCATTATCTCTTACTGAATCAACACAACAAAATTCAAATGAATTAATTTATTTTAATAAAACAAACATTACTTTTGTATATCCTGATAAAAATTCTGATAAAAATAATATTACTGAAAACATGTTTAATTATAATAAAGACCACGGTGTTCAAATGATAGCAATGAGCATGCAACAAATGGACCCTGTTTTAGAATATTATATAACGGTATTATTTAAAAATTCAGCATTTGTATTAAAACCAGCAAGCTTAAGAATGATACCTATTATTATTGATAAACCAAAAAAGGTTAATGAAAATGACGTAAGCCCTGCTGATAGAGAAGTAGACCTAACTGGAGGAAATATTAAAGGTATTGAAATAAAACAAACTGTTTAATTTATAATCAAATATTAATAATAAATATTAATAATAAATATTAATAATAAATATTAATAATAAATATTATCTTATTTTAATGTATATATGAAACAAGATAATATATGTGAAAAAAATATGAATTTTAATGAATGTGTATTAGCTATACTTAGATCCGCTGTAGATAAAGCAGAAGAATTACAAGCAAAAAAAGATGTAAATACACCAACAGTTAAACAAATGATTAATATTGTTGAGAAATTTCTTATTAAAAAAAGTCTCATATGTTACGGTGGAACAGCTATAAATAACATATTACCAAAAGAAGACCAATTTTATGACCTAAATGTAGAGATACCTGATTATGATTTCTTTTCTCCAAACGCACTTAATGATGCGAAAGAATTAGCTGATATGTACATACAAGAAGGTTTTAGTGAAGTTGAGGCTAAATCTGGTGTTCACTATGGAACATTCAAAGTTTTTGTTAATTTTATTCCTGTTGCTGACATCACTTTACTAGATAAAACTCTTTTCTCTTCAATTAAAAAAGAAGCTATAAGTATAGCCGGCATAAAATATTGCCCACCTAATTTTCTTAGAATGCTTGGTTATCTTGAATTATCAAGACCAGCAGGTGATGTATCAAGATGGGAAAAAGTTCAAAAAAGAATTAATTTATTAAACAAACATTACCCGCTTAAAATAGAAAAATGTAATTATTCTAACTTTCAAAGAAATTTTGAAGATGATAATGAAAATAGAATATTAAAAATATATGAAATTACAAAAAAAAGTTTTATCAATCAAGGTCTTGTCTTTTTTGGTGGATTCGCAAGTAGTCTATATAGTAAATATATGCCTAAAAAAATACGTAAGAAATTTAATAAAGAACCTGATTTTGATGTTCTTTCAACTCACCCTTATCGCTCCTGTGTTATTTTAAAAGAACGTCTTGAAGATGAAAACATAAATGATGTTAAAATATTCAAAAAAAAAGAATTAGGAGAAGTTATCGCTGAACATTATGAAGTTCGTATTGGTCCCGATGTTATTGCCGTTATATATTATCCATTAAGCTGTCATAGCTATAATATTACATATGATGGTAGAGATAAAATTAAAGTAGCTACTATAGACACTATGTTAAGTTTTTATCTTGCTTTTGTTTATGCAAATAGACCTTATTATGATGTCGACCGTATATTGTGTATGTCTAATTTCTTATTTCAAGTTCAACAAAAAAATCGTCTCAAACAAAAAGGATTATTACGCAGATTCAGTATATCATGTTATGGAAATCAAAAATCTCTTGAAGATATAAGAGGAGAAAAATCTAATAAATTTTTAGAATTAAAAGATATGAAAGGAACTGAAGATTATGAAAAATGGTTTTTAAAATATAGACCTGGTGACATTAATGAAATTAAAAAAACAAAAAATAAAAATAAAAAAATAACAACAAATAAAAATATCAAAAAGAAACATATCAAAAAGAAAACTATAAAAAATAACAATATCAAAAAGAAAACTATAAAAAATAACAATAATTTTATTTCAAGATTTTTTATGTAAATAATTTATATTATTATTATTATTATTACATATTTAAACCATCGATATTGTAAAAACTATTACTATTATTATTATTACTATTATCATTATTTTAACAAATATATAAAATAAAATATTAATTTTATATTTTATTTTAAAGATATTTACCTTCATATTTATTACATTAATTTATGAAGGCCAAACAATAGCATTATTTATATCACTATAATGCTTTATTTCTACATTATAATCACTCCTCATAACTGCCCAATTAGCATGATCAGTATTTACAGTTCGTATCCCATTATTTGTGTATCCAATACCACCAACATCTCCACCTATTATTGACATACTACTCGAACCTGGATTAACACTATCGTTTACTTCAGTATATGTATTCTCATCTTGAACT
>MDTG01144454.1_pt1 | contig 13192 bp, 7 predicted proteins | sample 811421 | NCBI WGS metagenome assembly MDTG01 (sample SAMN05326645, study PRJNA326480) | marine metagenome | isolation source: seawater | place: Pacific Ocean: South East | collected 2011
GAGTTTGGTGTAGATCCTAAGCGTATGACAGCTGCAGGTAGATCTTACTACATGCCAGTAGCTTCTAACGCAACTGCTGAAGGTCGTGCTAAAAACAGAAGAACAAGAATCGTTGTTCTTCCTAAACTAGACCAATTCTACGGAATGATCGAAGAAGGTATGGAACAAGCTTCTAAAGCCTCCAACTAATAAGATCAACCATCTTAATATCAAAAAGCCACGCAATTGCGTGGCTTTTTTCGTATCATCCAAATCGATTATACATTTAATTTCTAAGATTTAAGAAAATCAACCACAATTTTGTTCACCTGTTCTTTATGCGTAAACACTATTCCGTGAGGACCACCTTCAATTACTTTGTACGTGCTGTTAGAGAGCATATTATCACTCTTTTCTCCTGCTGTTTTAATCGGTACAATTTCATCTGCGTCACCATGAACCACCAGTGTAGGAATATCAAACTTTTTTAAATCTTCTCTAAAATCGGTATATCCAAAAGCATCTATACAATCTAATGTTGCCTTTGCAGAAGCTTTAGTTGCAATAGTCCAGCAATAATGCAATTGCTGCTTACTAACTTTATCCTTGTTCTCTTCAAAATTCACAAACTGTTGTCCAAAATTCTCTAAAAAAGCTGCGCGATCCTTTCTAATTTCTTTCTTAAAGCCCTCAAAAACATCCTCTTCGATTCCTTCAGGATTATCCTTTGTCTTTAACATATAAGGCGGTACGGCAGAAATCAATCCTGCTTTCAGCAATTTTTTTGTTCCATATTTACCAATGTATCTCGCTACTTCTCCACCGCCCATAGAAAAACCGATGATAGAAACCTGAGTAAGTGTAAGTTTTTCTATAATATCATGTAGATCCTTCGCCAGGATATCATAATTATACTCTTCCCAGGGCTTATCGCTATCTCCAAAACCACGACGATCATAAGCAATCACTCGAAAGCCTTCATTTACTAAAGTTTCGATTTGATATTCCCACATACGATGACTTAAAGGCCACCCGTGAATTAAAATTACCGGTTTACCCTTGCCGTAATCTTCATAGAAGAGCTTAATGGGTTTTTCTTTTTCTACAGAAGTTGTTTCAATAAAACTCATAACTTATTTTTTATTTTCCCCTGAATTTAAATATTTAAGACTTCAAATCCTTAAATAAAATCCATCTTAACCAGTAATTAACTGAACGTAGCCATTATGTTATGATCTCATTAAAAATTTCTTTAGAGCTTGAGTTAAACGCAAAATCTTTCGTTAGTTCTAAACATGCCGATTTTTAAAATTGTAAAAATCTTACTCAAAATAAAAGAACATTTTTTTAGTATATTATATGACCAATTAATCAAAAACGACCATGATTTTAAGAATCCCTAAAAATGCAGAAAGGGCAAACATCCCTTTGCCACCAGAGGAAGGTTTTTTTATCTCAGAGAATATTGCAAACCATTTAGATGTACCCCTACATTTTCATCCCGAATATGAATTATCTTTTATAGAAAACGGGGAAGGTTTAAAAAGAATCGTGGGAGACTGCCTGGAAGAGACTGTAACCCCGTCTCTTGCCTTAATAGGTCCTAATCTTGCCCATGGTTGGGAGGCGCACAGATGTATGCGGGAAGGCATTCATGAAATATCCCTGCATTTTCAGAACAAACTTTTTGGTGATCAGTTTTTAGGACTAAAAGTAATGCTACCTATTAAATGGATGTTAGAACAGTCTACCCAGGGAATTGCTTTTTCTCCCACTACCGCAAAGCAATTGTCACCAAAAATAAAAAATCTATCAAAAACAGCTGGCATCCAGTATATCCTGGAGCTTATTTTTATTTTACATGAACTGGCAATCTCCAAAAATAAGTGTTTATTATCTACCCCCCAGCAGTTTAAAAATCCTAAAGTAAATAGATTAGCGCTTGTGAATCATTATTTAAAACATCATTATAGTCGCAAAATAAAATTGGCTGAAATATCAAACTTTATGAACATGAGCCCGGGCTCTTTTAACCGTTTTATAAAAAAGAAAACCGGAAAAACCTTTACTGAATACACCAACTACCTAAGGCTAGGCTTTGCAGCGAAACAATTGATCGAAAAAGAAACAAGCATTGCTGAAATTGCTTTTAGCTGTGGGTTTAATAATATTGCACATTTTAACCGGGTCTTTAAGAAATATAAGCATTGTACACCCAGCGAATATCGTAAAGAGTTTAACTCACTTAAGTTGGTAGGATAAGAACTCTTAAAAACTGTTTCTTAAAATCACCAATCTAAAACCTAAGAACGGGCCCAATAGACCTCCTCTGGAAAACTTTTTTTGCAATTCTAAATCTACCAAAACGTAAGCGGACTATTATACGATCCTAGGTAAGAATAAAAAAACTCCCGCTATTTAGTAGCGGGAGTTTTTTTAAAACGAAATTTACCTAATAACCAGGATTTTGCTGAAGCGTAGGTCCCTCTGCAGTTGTACTTAAATCTATTTGTCGCTGCGGAATAGGAAAATATCTATCGTTAGTATTAAATTCGGCTCCACGAACATCGGTGGTAATTTGCCCCTCGTATTGTACAAAATCGTTTAATACCTCTTGAGCTATCCCCCATCGAACCAAATCAAAGAATCGATGACCTTCCATTCCTAATTCCACCCTTCTTTCAAACATAATTGCTTTCATAGCCTGCTCTTTAGAAGTGAAATATCCATCGGGATAGCGCTGAACGTGATAATTTGCAGCATAATCTTCCGAAAATCCCTGCATCGGATTATCAGGATCTATATAATCTTTTAACCAACTATCAGGATGATCGGCTATCCTTCCGCGTACACGGTTTACATACGATAAAGCCATAGTTAAGCTTCCTGCCTGTGCTTCAGCTTCGGCGGCCATTAATAATACGTCCGAAAATCTTAGAATATTTACGTTAATGGCATTTCCTGGTGCCCAGGCACTCTGGTCAGAAAATTCGTCTGCATTATATTGCCAGTAGATGTGCTTTTTAGGTGCATAAGGCCCTCCGGAAGATTGTTCTCTTACCCAATCGTAACCCGGGTGATATCCCCAATCATGATATGGGATTCCGCGTCTGCCCACTGTCCAGTCTAGTCTTGGATCTAAAGATTGGGTATCTGGTGTAAAAGCCTCATTGGAAAGAATTCCCATATCGTTCTTTACAGGGGTATTATTATAGTTGTCCAGATAAGGTAATCCTGTACTCTCGCTAGTTCTAAATGCATTTACAAGATCTTGTGTAGGCTGATAAAAGCCACAACATCTAAACGGACTATTATAAGGATAAGATAACATAAGGCCCTGATTTGCATTTGCAATTGTATTGGTACCATCGTTAGCTACCATTTGTATGGCAAATATCGATTCACTACCATTTTCATATAAGGCATTAAAATTATGGTGATAATTATCTAACAAAGCATAGGCTAAGCCACCAGAGGTTTTTCCAGAACTAATAACCTCGGTAAATATTTCTTTAGCTTCAGAAAATTTATCCTGAAAAAGATAGGTTTTACCAAGATAGGACGCAGCAGCCCATTTATTGGCACGCCCTATTTCAGTTTGTGTTTCAGGAAGATTTTCATAAGCATATTTGAAGTCTTCTTCAATATATGGCCAAATATCCATATCGTTAGAGACATAATAATCTTCTGTAGTCTCATCGATCCAGGGAACCATATCAAACATCTTTTTCAATTCAAAATAATAATGTCCTCTTAAAAAACGTGCCTGTCCTGATATATTTGCTTTAACATCCTCAGCTATCCCTTCGGTTTCATTCAATACTTTTAATACGGAATTAGCTCGGGTTACCCCCTCGTAAACCGCTTTCCATTTCGAATTAAAAAAGCCATTACTGGCATCTACACTATAAGTTGCTATAGAATTTATTGCTGGTTGATCCCCTCCGTCACTTCCTTTATGGGCATCACCTCCGCTAATATCACCGTAAATCCAATTAGAAGGCGCGGCTTCCCAGGGAGATCCTCCACCCAGTGCGAGCACAGTACCATTATCCTCATCCTGACCGTCTAAAGCCGCATAAGCCGCTATTAATAGCGCTTCTACTCCTTTTTCATCGCTTAAAGTCTTATTGTCCAGTGTTCCGTAAGCGGGTTTATCTAAAAAATCCTCTGAGCAGCTATGGAATACTACCATACCTAATATCCCTGCTGCAACTATATAAATTGTTTTTTTCATATCACTCTTTTTTAAAACTAGAAACTAAGGTTTACACCAAAAATTAATTTTTTAGGGGTTGGATACGCGCCCTCATCAATACCAAAAGCCGTGGCAGAACCGGTAAGTTCAGGATCTATACCAGAATATTTAGTAATTGTAAAAAGGTTAGCGCCCTGTACATACAGATGTAATTGGCTAAAACCTATTTGATCTAAAAACGCATCCGAAAAGCTATATCCCAACTGAATATTACGCGCTCTTAGATAAGAGCCGTCCTCTACAAAATAGGAATTTGGAACATTTGCGGTACTAAAGCTGCCTCCTGTTTCCTGTATAGGAGCCGATGCATTATTATTTTCAGGGGTCCAGGAGTCATATAAAGCAGTATAGCTTTTTGCGCCGTTAAAAGAACTATAGAAATCATGCCACCAGGTAACCTGATTCCAAATATCATTTCCATAAACACCGTATAAAAACATGCTAAAATCCCAATTTTTATAGGTGAGCTCAATATTTAAACCAGCCGTAAAATCTGGATTCGGATTTCCTAAAAACTTACGATCTTCACTGCTAATCAAACCGTCCCCATTAGTATCTTCGTAACGAAAACGACCTACCCCTATATCTGACTGATACTCTGCGCTTGGATCGCCCAAAATTTGTTGTGCCTGTTGATTGGCTTCATCTACTTCTGCCTGGCTGTTCCAAAATCCAACGATATTATATCCAAAAAACTGTCCAACAGAATGTCCTATAGCATTTCTTACAATACTACTTCCGTTAAACCTGCGAGCTTCTTCATCAAAATAGGAAACCCCATCTGCTATATTCCTAATTTCATTAGTATAGGTGGTAAACGTAAGTGTTGAATTCATTTTAAAATCTGAAGTCAGATCGAAAAATGCCGTGGCAGAAAGGTCTAATCCACTATTCTGCATTTTAGCGATATTCACATAGGGTGCTTGAGATACTCCCGCGGTTCCAGGTAATTCGGGATTATATAATAAATCTACCACGTCTTTACGGTAATAATCTGCTGAAATTTGTAGGCTCCTGTTGAATAAACTGGCATCGATCCCAATATTTGCATTTATATTTTTCTCCCATTGAGCGCCAGGATTACCTATACGTAATCGTTGAAAACCTTCTATGATATTACTATTAGTCCCATTCAAATCGTAATAAGAAGATACTCTGCTACTACCGTAGGTGGTAAAGGCATTGGCTGGATCAACGTTATTTTGGTTACCCATTACCCCATAACCACCTCTCAATTTCAAATCGTTTATCCAATCTACATCCTCCATAAACGCTTCTTTACTAATTCTCCATCCCGCACTTGCTGCTGGAAACCACCCATGTCTTGGATTGGTAAACCTGGAGGTCGCATCCCTACGTATAGTTGCTCCTAATAAAAAGCGATCGTTAAAGGTATAATCTAGCCTTCCAAAGAGCGAAAAAAGAGCATCTTCAGTATAAATTCCATTGTTGGTTTGTGTACCGGAGCCGGTCCCTAAATTCACATAATTAGGATCGAAAGAATAAAAACCCTGAGTAATTGCCGTGATTAATTTATATTGATTGGAATAGGCTTCGCTACCTATTAAAACTGTTAAGTCATGAAGATCATTAAACGTATTTTGATATTGAAGCGTATTGGACCACGTCCAGTTATAGCCGGTACCTGCATCTTCTGTGAGCTGATTATAGGTGGTGTTTTCCGCATTTTCATAAGTGGGATATGCAAATGTCTTTGCGGTTGAGTTAGAATACGTACCTCCAAAGCTAGTCCTTGCGGTAAATTTTTCCAGAAAATTTAATTCTGCAAAAATATTTCCGAAAACCTGATTGGTTTTGCTATAATTATTCCGATTTCTTTCTAAAATAGCCACAGCATTCTGAGAATTTCCTAGTGATGGGGCCTGGGTACCGGCAAAATTCCCTGCTATATCATATACCGGTATGATTGGCTGACTGCGGTAGGCATGGTTTATAGGGTTCTCTCCGGTTACATCAACTCGATTACCATCAGAAAGCGAAAAAGAAATATTCTCCCCTATCCTAAAGTTATCGGTAATGTTAAACTGACTGTTTACCCTTATATTATACCGTTCAAAATAAGTGTTGATCAAGGTTCCGTCCTGGTTCATATAATTTAAAGAGAATAAGAAGTTTCCTTTTTCCCCACCCTGACTTACAGCGATATTATGGTTGGTGATAGGTGCATTATTAAAGATCTCCTGAAACCAGTTAGTGCCATTCTGGTTCGCTCTAATAATTTGGTTAAAGCCATTTACTGCATCAGAACTTGTATAATAGGGATCTACGTAATATGTAGATTCATCAACTTCACCTTGAGCAGCTCCTCCTGGCAAAATATAATAAGGAAGTACGGGTTGTGCTCCAGACCCATATTGCCTATCGGTAATGCCTGCCCCGGGGTTGGTATTTTCCATAGCCCTCCATCTAAGGTTTGCATGCTCCTGCGGACTAAGTATATCGTAAACATTTCCTTTAGGAACTATTTGCGTACCGTAAAAGGCATTGTAATTAACTTTAAGTCCGCCCTTTCCTTTTTTAGTCGTTATAATTATCACTCCATTGGCGGCACGAGCACCATAGATAGAAGCAGAGCCGGCATCTTTGAGCACCTGCATGTTTTCGATATCATTTGGGTTTAAGTAATTGATATTTTGTGTAGGTACTCCATCTACAACATATAAAGGAGTACTGTCCCCAAAGGTATTAATCCCACGAATCCTTACCTGTGGCGCCTGGCCAGGTTGCCCAGAACTGGTAACGGTTACCCCTGATGCCTGTCCTTGTAACTGTTCGGTTACCTGCGGACTGGGCTGTCTGCCCATACTTTCCATATCTACTACGGAAACGGCTCCGGTTAAATCTGCTTTTTTCTGGGTTCCATATCCCACCACCACAACTTCATCGAGTGCTGAGGTTGCTGGTGCAAACGAAACTTGCAATTCGGTTTTGCCATTTAAGGCAACTTCCTGGGTTTCATAACCCACAAAGCTAAAAACCAGAATTGCATCTGAAGGAACCTCTATTGCAAATTCGCCGTCAAAATTTGTGAGTACCCCATTAGAGGTTCCTTTCTCCACAACATTTACACTGGGAACAGGCATGCCCGTATCTGCTTCGGTGACCATACCGGTTACCAGTATATTCTCCTGAGCCAGTAAGGATATTGGTAGTATCAATAAAATTATTGCAAGTAATGGTACTTTCATATATAGTTTTTTAGTTGGTTATATAAATATGATTTATAGTAAATTACCTTTGGGCGATACCATAAGGCATTACCATACCATCCTCATTCTGATAATTATCAGAACGGGATTAATCCATTTAATCTCGATTATCGAGTAAAGGCTAACTTCGCTAATTTTAGTTTTGGTGGGTGGGGTCTATAACTAAGAGCAACATTTAAAATTGCTAAATTAAGATGTAAAATATTTTCTTTTCAGAAAGACATATTGGCTGTAGGGTTTAAAATAATTCATAAGGTTAAGGGGGTAAACTATAAAAAAATACAATACCGAAATTAAAAATCCTAACGACAAATTTTATAAACCTATTTAAACGAAAACGTTTTAGTAAATACATTTTATATTTTTTTATCGATTATATTTTTTAGTATTAATCCTGTGAAATTTTTCTTGATGGATTATTGATTCATTTCGAAGAATTGAATAATCAAACAAATAGATATCAAAGAAAAAACTATAATTCGAATATAAAGAAATGCTTAAAGTTGGGATAATACTTATTTGTCAAAAAGTAATACTATTTTGTCAAATTATCTATTTTAAAATGTTTTTGTATTAAATCATTAAAATATTAAACATAATTTAAGTCAATATTATATAAAGACTGATTTCAGATGATTAATCTACCAAATTATCAATACCGACTGAATGATACGTTCTTTTTTATAAGAAAGGAAAGGTATAAAATAGAGTTTGGCCTTAATCACCTTCTTCGAACTTTTCCATTGTTTTTTATGCGCTTAGATAGACGCTATTTCAAAAAAACAGGTATTCTTTATTAATTATCGAAGCCAATTTGTTCTATATTAAAATAAGTATCTGCCCTGTCAGTAAGTAAACTTAAACTTATTGTAGACCGAATTCTAAATTCCAAAGTTTCCCCTTTTTCCAGCCTTACCAGCCCGTTTATTACCCGTGAAGGAGGATTTACTCCTACATCTATTAGTAATACATTAATCCGAATATTGGAATAATAGTCTCTGGCAATATAAGTTTCCTGGCCACCTAAATTTCGTTTTACGGCAGCTATTCCTATATCGCCAATAAAAATTTGATTCATTGTTATTTTTGCATCAATCCGATATATACCAGAAGACTTAGCTGTAAATATATTACTGCTTGTATTAAACTCTGAGTTACTATCAAATTCTGTATTATTAAATCTCAATTTTTGCCAGGAATTCAAGCTTATATTTAAACTTAATATGGCGTTTGTGGTAGACATTCCTCCTTTTACGATGGTCTTGCTTACTGCATTTATTACCTTAACAGCGGGTATCCGCTTTACTATTCCTTGTCCATCAATAAATAAAATAGAATCTTTAGCACTGGCCAGGCCCCCTATTGGTGTAGTGCCGATCCTCAGTGTACCATTAACATCTAATTTAGCTTTGGGATTCGTTGTTCCTATACCTACCTGACTATAAATTGAATCACTTAAAAGCATTAGGGTAGACAGGATTAAAAATTGATAAATTTTATGTTGTGTTTTCATAAGCGCTCTTTTTTATTTTACGATAATAAAATTAGATCTGCGATTTTCTTCATGTTCTTCGTCATTACACTCTACACCATTAACACAGCGGTTAAGGATTTCTATTTCTCCGTAGCCTTTGATGCTTACAATTCGGTTTTCAGCAATACCCCTTGAGATTAGATAGTTTTTAGTTGATTTTGCGCGATTTTGAGATAACAATAAATTATAGGTATCACTGCCCCGGGAATCGGTATGGGACTCGATTTTAATTTTCATCTCGGGAAAACTTTCCAATACATAAACAATATGATCTAGCTGTTTTGCCGCTCTGGGCCTGATATCATATTCATTAAATTCAAAAAATATAGGATCGATCTTTATTTTCTCTTCATCTCCATCAATTTCTACTAAATCGTTGTAAGAAGAGAGTAGAAAGTTTACGCCATCCAACGTATCGCGGTGTACATTTCCTGTAGTAATCGATTTTACAGCTATAGAATAGTTATTTTTGGTACCAGTAACTAAGAATGTATTATTACAGGGAACTTGTGCTAAATAGATTCCCTTGCTATCGGTCATCACCGTTTTTATCTTGGTATCGAACTGATTTTTGATGATTACAGATGCATTCGCTAGTGGTTTTTTAGTAAGCGAATCCAAAACTTTTCCCGCCATCAATTGATAACAGGAACGGGTAAAATAGTAAATATCATCATCACCTTTACCCATACTTCGGTTAGACGACATATAACCTTCTTCTTGATTTTCAGCAATGATATACGAAAAATCATCCTTACTGCTATTAACAGGTTTTCCTAAATTCTGCGGAACACTAAACCGAAAATCCCCCAAATTTTTAGCCTGGAAAATATCCAAACCACCTAAACCATAATGCCCGTCTGAAGAAAAATATAAAACATCATTCTGATAATATGGAAACATCTCCCGACCTTCCGTATTGATTTGAGCCCCAAGGTTTTTTGGTAGTGTCGTACTCCCATCTGGATTTAGTTGAACCATATAAAGATCTGTATCTCCAAATCCCCCTGGCATATCCGAGACAAAAAATAAATATTTCCCATCCGCACTAAGCGCCGGATGTCCAACCGAATACTCGTTGCTATTAAAAATTAGGTCTTCTATACCCTTAACTTCACCTTCTACAATATGTCCTCGCATCACATGAAAGTTATTCACCCGGTTTTTATTAGACCATTTGTTATTTTTGCTCATGTTAGTGGTATAGTAAATGGTATCCAATGCGTTAGAAAATGCTATAGTTGCATCGTGATAACGCGAAGCTAAACCTTCCATAAACAGTTGTTCATTTATAAGCTCGCCGTTATTTTCAGTGCGATCAGCGATATACAGGTCTAAATATGGCTGCTGATTCCATACATATATTTTATTACTAGTTTCATTATTTTTTTTGCTTGAAGAATACACTAACTGATCGCCATAAAATGCAGCACCGAAATCTGAATTCTCACTATTAATCGATAAATTATAAAGCACGTAATCTGAACTTTCTTCCTTCAAATCGCGGAGTTCTTTTCTCTGCTCTTTAAACCGATTGATAAGCATAGGATTTTTTTGACGTTTTAAATAAATTTCAGCTAACGCGTCAGCTTTTTCATAATCCTGCACACCACGCAAAGTTTGGATATACTTAAACAAATACTCGTTTTCCATCGCCTCTCCCTGGATTTTGTACAATTGGGCATACCATTTTAAAGCCTGTGGGATCTTACTAATAAAATAGTGAGCATCCCCGGCATTCTTAAGGGTTTCTATTTCTCTTTTATCAGTTTTTTCTAAATAATCATCATAAACTTTTGCGGCCTCTATATAATTCATCTCCTCAAATAATTGATCAGCATGCTTCACACGCTGTGCCTGAAGCGATATACCCAGAATCAAAAAAATCGATACTATATAATAGTTTTTCATAGCGATTAAGATTAGAAAAAGCGAGGAGATTTAATTTTATTATTCCCTTTCAAAAGGTCAAAACGCAATAGAATCTCGTGAGTACCATCATTATACTTAGTAAAATCTGTAGTGGTGTAATCATATGAGTAGCCGACAAACAAACTTCTGGAGATTTGAAAACCAGCCAGCAGGCTTACCGAGTCGTTCCAACGATAAGCCGCTCCTAAATTCAGAAATTCTTGTAATAAAAAACTTGCTGATACATCTACAGAGACCGGTGCACCGCTAACGGCCTTCACTAAAAAAGCAGGCTTAAGTTTCAAGTTTCTATTGATATCGAATACATACCCCCCCATTATGAAATAATGTAAACGATTGGAAAGAACCGCCTCCTGTATATCATCATAATAATCTGAGCGGATAAAATTGGGGATCGATGCTCCAATATACCAGCGATCAGAATACCAATAAGCACCTGCCCCCAGTGAAGGCATGATCCTACTGTCGATATTGTTATTTAAAAGTACATCTTCTGGATCGTAAAATCGTCCTTTACTCCAATCTACATTTAAAACACGGGCGCCCCCCTTTACTCCAAAGGCAAGCTTAGTGTAATATCCGGTTTGAATAGTATAAGAGAAATTAGCATCAGCAAAGACTTCGCTCGAAGGACCAAGTTTATCATTCACGATATTAAGTCCCAACCCCATTTTTTCATTTCGAAGTGGAGAATGCATACTAAAGTTTTGAGTCTCTGGAGCTCCATCCACACCCACCCACTGGCTACGATAAAGCAATAGTGCTTGCAAGCTTCCCGTGCTTCCCGCATAAGCAGGGTTAATTGACATGGTATTAAACATATACTGTGTATAGTGTGGATCCTGCTGTGCTATCACCTCTTTTGTTAGCATGAGCATAAGGAGAACAAAGCAGGATTTTAAGTTTTTATATATATAAGCTGTATTCATAATTCTATGTTTTCTTTAAGATTTAATTTTATTGATACATTATCTCATTATATATAACCATCCCTGGATGTTTACATCTTCTACTTCTCCTCTTCCATCTACCTTTAGGACATAGTAATAAGTTCCTACCGGTAAAGGCTTGTTGGTGAATATCGCACCTTTATTTGCCGTGCCATCCCAATCATTTTGGTATCCCCTGGTTTCATATACCAGATCTCCGTAGCGATTGTAAACCTCTAACTTGTTATTTGGATAATTCTCAATACAATCAATTCTGAATACGTCGTTGGATCCATCATTATTGGGAGTAAATTCATTATAAACAAGAAGACAAATTGGATTAATTGTAATTTGCGCCTCATTATTAGCGGCATTAGTATCTACTGGATCGCTAGATACGAGTTCTACCATATTCATATAATCGTCGCCTTCTAACACTTCTACCGTGACGCGAACTTCTGCGAACGCATTGGCTCTTAGCATTGGTATGCTCCATTCCTTACTTACCATACTGAATTCGCCCATTGCAGCGGTTACCGATTTTAATCGATATCCTGAATCAATTATATCACGAATCATGATATCCCTGAAATCACTATTCCCCAGATTATCAACCCTAATCGTGAAGGTAATATCATCACCAATCATTGGCGAGAGGTTATCTACGGAAATACTCAATGCAAGGTCTGAACAGTTGACTACGTTCACATCAATCATTTCCATAAGTTCTGTTGAGCAATTACCAGTATCCATGTATGAAACACTTACTGAAGTATTTAAAAGGCTTGTCCATCTTACGGTAACTGAATTATCAGACAATTCTCCGCCAGCTACAATTTCACCTCCATCAATATCCCACAAGTAATCTTCTTTACCGGAATCGGTAGTGTAAGTTACTTCCTGCATTAAACAAATTCCGTCTAAAAGACCATCTATAGTTGGTGCTATGTTTGTAGCTAAATCCACCCTTACCGCTAATAAATCATTACTTGCACAGCCACTGGATGGATCAAAACCAGCATAATAGGTCATTCCATCTACCAGAATTTCTGTATCATCGAGTAAGCTTTCCCCTTCTTCATCAGCATACCATACCACATTGCCTTCATTGGTCATCAAATCGGCTACCGTGGCTTCTGCACAAAAACTTTGGGTAGCCATATCTGTTGTAGGGGTTCCCGGATCGCTAACATTAACGGTAATCATTGCCGATTCACCCGGTAGGTTTTCACATACACCGTCTCCGCTTACCGTTACATAGTAAGTGGTTGTTTGCGTGGGCATCACTTCTAAGTCGCTCAGTTGCATGGTCAGATCAGCATCTGTATAA
>MDTG01207292.1_pt1 | contig 13192 bp, 31 predicted proteins | sample 811421 | NCBI WGS metagenome assembly MDTG01 (sample SAMN05326645, study PRJNA326480) | marine metagenome | isolation source: seawater | place: Pacific Ocean: South East | collected 2011
TATACTCAATCCCCATTACGGGGCATTATCGATCCGAATTTAGTCCGACTTACCTAAGACTTCTTTTAGCTTTACTAAGTACTGCTCTCTTTTTTCTATAACTTCATCATACGTAGCTATCTCTGTATCACAGGCACAGGTAGGACAATGTAAGTTTAAGGGTTGTAAAACTTCTTGATAAACGTCTACAACTTGATGACCTTTTGCATTTTGTATTAAGTTAAGTGATTCTTCCTGCAGTCCATCTTGTGAAGCAATGACACTTGTAATTAATCTTCCGTCATTAGTTGTATGAAATCCAGCTTCATTATCAGCTATAGATTGTTCTTTAAAAACAGAAGTCATACCTTCTAAAAAATATACAGCTAACTCATATGGATTAGCAAAGGCGTCCTCTTTATCTTGAAAGATTATTCTTGCTGACTCAATTAAGTCAAGACTAGCTTCTTTTTCCCAAAACAAAACGTCTATACCAAAACCTTCTAAAAGATCTTTACTATCTTCTATTAGTTCATCGAACATAGTAATCTTTTGGATTTGTCATCATATAGATGTCATAGAGATGTTGAGATACTTTTTCATAAAGTACATACCCTACGGAAGTATCTCCTTTCTTTATTTTTCTTATAGTTTCTCTATCCACACCAGAAGATTCTGCTAAATCACTATCTCTTACATCAAACTCAAACATTAGATCTTTTAACGCTTGATAGCTAAACAGTTTTATATGAGACACTTGTTCTTGTGATGCTTCTTGTATCAAGTTATAAATTACACTCATAGCGTCTACACTTGCATCTGTATTTTTAAAATACATAAGTCTCATTAAGTCAAAAAAACCAATGTTAGTTTTTTCTGATAAGTAACTTACAGAAATGTTAGTTTTTTTCATCTCTGCTTTTAATGTAAGTGGTGTAATTAATCTTATGTAAGGATACTTGATAATCTTTCCATTGATGTCACTACCCGGACGTAATCTATAATATTCATAATCAGTTATAAATACGTAGTTTCCTTTTTGTGTCGTTACTCTGTTAAGTTTACCTGTTAAATCCCACTCGTTTTTTACTTCATTTTTAGTTCTTCTTTTATCCACTCTATAAACTCCTCCGGATCATTAGTTTGAAGTATGTCTGTAACCATTGTTTCCCATTCGTAAAAATAGTCTGGATCAACTTTAAATCTATATCTACCAACTCTTATTTGTACTGAATCTTCTTCATCGGATACTTCTCTTATAGGTTCAACCTCGAATCGTTCTCTTTCCGAGTCTGTAATTAAGTCTTCTACGTCATCTAAGTCCCAACCTACTCCTTCTAAATCTCCACCTTCTTGTAATATTCCTTGTAGTGACATTACTAATTCGTCAGTATGCCAACCACCTAATTCTGTAAGTCTGTTGTCTGCTAACAGATAGGCTTGAGCCTCAACATCAGAATCGAAATTTATACCCCTTAACACCGGTACTAACCACTCTCCATCTTCCTCCCGAACACGGATTCTTTCCGGTGGCGCATCGCCACTTTTTTTAAACATAGCTAGCGTTTCTAACCTTCCGTGACCCGCTAACAGTTTTCCAGTTTTTTCATTCATCATAATAGGTGAAGTAAAACCGAATCGTTTCATACTTTGGTATATTTGTCCAATATCGTGATCTTTAGGGTTTATATCCGCCCCAATAACTTCTGATAAAGGTACATAATCAACTCTGATGTCATTGCTCATTTAATATCTCCTAGAACGGTGCTTCTAATGGTTGACCTGTTGCCGCGTCAGTTTGCACTTCGGACATTGGTCTACTCTCCGGCATACCTTTGGATATTCCCGGAACTGATGCACCATCTTTGTATATCTTGTTTACTATCGCAGTTGCAGACTTAGTACTAATACCGACTTCATCAGCAACAATCTTTGCAGATTGTCCCTCAGTGCCATCTCTCTTAGTATATTTCTCTACACCCATTTTGCCATTTACAATAACCCTTACGCTCTTGTTCCCAGCTATAGATGAGAATAGATTTTCTGCTGTTTCTCCAAAGCAAACAACATCAAACCAAGATGTGATAGGTTCTTTAGTCTCTTTATCTTGACCTGTATAGACTGCAAGTCCAAAGTTAAGATATTGCATACCACCAGCACTTGTTTTCAAGTCGGGGTTTACTGCATTACCAATTAAGGTAACATTATTTACTGCCATTATTTCTCCTCTCGGCAATTGTCATACGTTATTCCTTTTTAGTAAGGTTGACACCCGCTAGGGAGCCTCTCTTACCATCAAGGAACCATTCTTTTGCTTTTTCCCACGGTTGCTCGAACATCTTTGGATCTTGATACTTTTCTAAAGTACCATTTTCCAATTTCTTTCGATTTGTTTCGTATACCGCGTGCCAAAAACTTTCGTAACCCATACCATCTAAATATTTATTTAGACCATCTCGGTTACTCATTTTAGCTTCACCACCGTAAGGGAGTTCGCCCTTAATATCCTCACGTTCACGTCTTTCGTACTCGCCTGCGTGTGCTTGTGAAACAATTGTACATTGTCGTTTCCACTCGCTTGGAGTAGGTGCGAACTTGAGTCCTGCGTCAAACAGGTCATTAAGTGCTTCCCATACTGTATCTGGTGAGAAATGTTTATAATCATCCCAATATCTTTTAACATTGGCATTGTTTGTGTACAAGTTATTATTCCAACGTGCATTTATCCATTGCACCATTGTTACAAACTCTTGTTTACTTAATAATTCCTTCGCCATAATATATGTCCTCTACGTATTCTCTTAGGTTTTTCTCTGCTATAGTCTTTGCTTGTTCTATAGCATAATCCATATTAGCAAGTTCACTCGCCAATTTCAAGACATCATTTGGATTGTTTAGACTTTCTTTGTATCTCGGTAAGAAAGAATACTTTCTGTCGATGTCGGATTCACCAATCTTCTCTAAAGATAGGTGCATTATTTTTTCTTTTAACTCCTTGTACTTTTCGTTAAACTCATCAGACATAGTTGGGTTTTCAACTTCCAACTCAAGTCTAGCTATTTCAGACTCTCTGTCTAAGCTAACATATACACCATTGTTAAGTGCTATGTTGTACTTTGGACTTTCTGACTTGATAGCTTTAGCTTCAGCGTCTAATGCTTTCTCTCTAGTATCGAAATGTTCAACAGTTATATTTGTAATTTGATCAAACCAATCTTTATCTCTTTTGTGTTGTGATATCCTTGCGAATACATTTAAAGAGATTCCTACATAAAGTAGTTCATCATCTAACCAAAATCTATAAAGAGCAGTCTTAACCATTTGCCCAATCATCTAAAGATGCGCCTTCTCTAGCTTTCTTATTTAGCTTTCCTAATTCATCATTAGAAAGCTTTACTGGTTGCTTTGCTAAGTCTCCCCAGTTATTAACTAATGCTTGTGGAGTAGGTGTTGAGCCATACTTCATCACATAGTGTTTATACCTTATCGGTATATCTTCGGGGTCTGCATTTATATCTGAAAGCTGTCCAACTGCTTCATTGTACCTACCTCTTTCATTTCGTGGCATATCATCCCAGTTACCACGAATAGTTCTAGTAAGAGAAGCGAACAATCTTTGATGCAAGGTAGCCTCTTTTGTTTTAACAACAGTAGCTACGTTTTCAACAATTTGTTGGTCTGTACTCTCAACAGTTACTACTGAACTATCCCAGACTTCTGCTTCCATATCAATTTGTTTAGCATTATAAAATTCATCATTAGCTTTTTGCTTTGACCTAAACTTTCTTTGTCGTTCTTTAGCTTGCTCTTTACGAATTGAATACTTACCGGATAGTTCGTTCCAGTCGTGTATCTCAATATCTCCGTTATCTAAAACATCTATCCAAGCATACTTAACAAGAGTGTTGTAAAAAGTTAAAGAATCTTTTTCCCATTCTGCACCTTTTGCAAGCAACTTTGCAATTGCTAACTCTTTCTCTTCTTCTTTGATATTTCCGTAAGGTGTTACTAAACCTTTTTCTTTGTATTCTATAACCCACCACCACATTAAGTGAAGATGCCCGATAAACTCAATCTTTGATATGCCTAAGTCTTCTGCTGCAGCTTCAACCTTCTGATGATTGCGTAGTTTAGAATCGCTCTGTAACCAAGCCATTGTTCTACTCCTCCTCTTCGATTGTCTCCACTATATCTACTTGTACGAAACCGTTATTATTTTCAACTATTTCTTTTGCTAACTCTGGATCGTTTACTGCTTGAATTAGACCAGCTACTTGCATAGCTGTATTTTCGTCTTCTGCGTCAAATAAATAATCTTCTGTTACCTGTACTGTGTACATATAGCGTTTTGGTTTTTTCATATTTAGTCCTCTACTGGTACTTTAAGTACCTTACCATCTTTATCTATAAACTTCAAGTCAATCATTGCCTCAGCCATTCTGCCGTAATGTCCTTGAAGGGACCAAGCCTTACCCGATTTTACTAATTCCGAAAAAAGTAAAATCTCTTGTGTAAGATTAAGGTCATCGTTTTCATAACCGATAATAAGATCTTGTAAATCCACTATTCCTCCTCATTGTTTTGTTTCTCATAGGCTTCCCAATTTTCTAGTACACCATATACTACTTTTTTTAAATCTGAAAGCCTACAAAGAACTATTCCGTCACCAGTTCCGTGTGGCATTGCTACCATCGCAAATGGTTTATTTATCATACCATCTTTTTGTCTTCCTGCATATTCAGATGATTGTTTTTCTGCTTTATAGAATCTTGTTGCAATAGGCTCTACTTGATTTCCACTCTTAACCTCAAAGCGTACTTCGCTGTTCCAGTGTTCCTCATCAGAAGACTTGCCTCCGTACTTTCTTTCAGGCACTCCTAATAACTCTTTAGCTCTCATTTGTTTTGAACGACCATTACTTCTGTTAAAGGTGTTCATCTTTCGTCTTTCTTCTTTCGATAAATATTTATCCATTAGTTAATCTGACTCAAGAGCCACTCAAAGAACTCCGGTGTCATTGCAACAACCTCCGGTTCTCCATCAGCAGATCTCTTGTTGTTATCTCCTTTCCTCTTTAATTTTTTCCAATAGACAACTGTTTCAAATTGTCCAGACTTTTGTATAGCTTTATTCAAGGTTTGATGTAAGTTCAAGTTAGTTCTGTTTTTACACTCACAAACCATATCGAATTTATTTTTTTCTACAAGCAGATCTCCTTTGTCATTCATACCACCCTCTGCTAATCTTTGTGCTTTTGTATAAGGCATTTCGTTTAACCTATTAACACAAAAAGTTTCGTAAGCGGTTCCTTGTTGTTTTGGTTTATTGACCATCTGTATCCTTTACTAATTCTTTATAAATGTCCCAACCTTCTGATCGAGCTCCAGTTGGCTTACCTAATTCTCCCCACATCCTTGATAGGGTTTCCCACTTTTTTGGATTCTTATAAAATTCTAAAACTTCTAAACCGTCTTGTAATCTTCCAGCTTCATATAAGCTAAGTGCAAAACTATGTAAATCTTCGTAGTCGTTAGACAGTGCTTGCATACGTCCCATAAAATTAACATTCTCTAAAGCACCGGTCACTAACGTAATGTAAGTGAGTAACTCATCAGCAAATAATTTACCAACAACTTGAGATATATTTTTTGATGGCAGAAAAGCTGGGCTAGTTAAAACAGATTTACTAAAAATTTCTAAGAAGCAAGCTTCTTCACACTCTACTTCTATTCCTGCTTCGCAATAGATGCACTTAGAATTGAGATTTCGTACATCATTCTTCATCCACATCTCCTAACAGGGTATCAACATTAGTCTTATCAGACCCCATCCAATCATCATACATATCTATTGTGCTTAATGCACTGTTAAGTTGTTTAAATACTTTTTGCAAGTCTTGATTTAAACCTATCATATTTACTATCGAACCACTTAAAACTTCTTTAGCTCTTTCAATAGTTTCTTCTACGTGTTCATCTACATCTTCTGACATTTTCGGACTTCTGACTTGATCTTGTGTATATCTTGTTACAAAAACCCAATTTACTTTATAAGGTGTATCCATAATGACATTATAGTGCAACACCTAAAGTTTTAACGTAAACCAACAAATGTTTTCCGGCAAGTATCCAACACTCTTATTTCTTCTACCTTTATCCCCAAATTCTGTTGTATTAGGCATAGACTTAGAACTTTCCCATTGTATTTCGTACTCTAACCAAGCTAAGTCATACATATTCCAAACATATATATTGCCACGATATTCCGTTACGTATACAAACATTCGAGCAGAATCTTTTGCAGCTTTCATATTTTCTTCATACTTATATTGTTCTATAAGCCAATCATCATATTTATAATCTCTTGATTTTATTTCTACAATGAATTGATTGTTTTCTGCATCATAGTGCTCATAGGGATTATTTATTTCAGTAGTCTGTAAAGGACTTATTCCAAATCTACCCGATTTGTTTAGGAGACCTATTATTTCGTCTGTGCTCACTTCTACCCCAACTTTTATTAAAAAATCTGTGCCAAAATTCATTCCAATTTCTTGGAGAATCTTTTTGGTTTAAATTGTAACGTGTCCACCTATCGTGTGTTTCGTATTTTTCTATCATTATTTCTATTGTTGCTTTGATTGATCTTTCACAAAATAAAGTTATAAAGAAAACAGAAAGATAACTTCCCCAAGTATGGGAGTCCCAAGCATTGTGGAAGAAATTATGTTTTGAGTAAATACTATGTGATGTACTTCTGTAGCCGGACAATACTTTCCCGTTTCCTAAAAAATTAGAAAACTTGTGTGCGTGTTTATGACATAAAAATATTGTGCTTCGATCTTCCTCATCTCCAAAGATATCTACAAAGTCTCCATAGCCACCATTCATATGAAGCCAAAGTGCTCCATTGTTGTTAACAATAGGTTCTTTACATTTTTTATAACTACAAATATTCATTAAAAAGGTGCTTCCCAATTTTTTTTAACAAACTTCTTTGCTTGTCTATGTGCGATAATATCTTCTATCTCCCACTTTACTTTTTCCCACCAAGCTAAATTATCAAAGTCCCAATCAACTTTACAAGTTCTACAAACTGTAATAGTCCAAATATCAGCATCAGCCTCTATCCAATTATGAAATCCTTTACGGCAAGTTTTATTCTTCTTCAATCTTTAGCACCTTACCTGTCTTGATGTCCCAATACTCTCCATCACCCGGAGGTCTTGTATCAATTGGGTCAAACATTTGGTCTCTCTTACCTCGTAGGTTAATAAGAGTTGTTTCTATGATACCTTTTTGCTGACTCCACGCTGTGTATTGCTGTGGATCAGTTAGTTGTGATGGTTGTGACATCATCAAACTAAAGTGTGTTGCTTCAAGTTCTGCTAATTGTGTTTCAACAATTTTCTTTTTATTCTCATCGTCTAAAAATTCATACTCCATTATTCCTCCTCTGTACCATTTAATGCTTCAATATAGTAGCTATGGTTTGAATTGTTTTTAATATATTTCTTTCTCATACTTGTGGCTTCTTTCCAAAAGTCTTCATAAGGGTTAGCCTTACTACTCATTACTTCCATAGACGCTTGCCACTTGTCCATAATTTCGTCAGTATCCCTATCACGAATAATAACAACGTAGTCATAGTTATAAGCTGTTTTTTTTTGTCCATACATCACTCCTCCTCAGTAATTGATTGTACTGCCATTCTAACCTGTGCAGGAAAGATTGTCAAATCTCTATCTGCTGCCTTCCTAGCTTCAAGATAATTTCTAGCGAAATATGTTCTGTGTCCCTTGAAATCAACTTTATACTTTTTCATTTTCCTCCTTATTTTTTTATTTCTTTGAAGAACCAATATAAGCAGATACATAAAGTAAAGTAACTGCAAATAACATAAATATCCATTGGCTCACTCCTCTTCTCCATCCGGGTTGTACCAACGATACTTAAGTGTTAGTTCTTCTCCTCTTTTAATATGTTTAGTTGTTCTTGCTACATAGTGCCTACCAAGATCAAAAAGTTCACAGTTAGGTGTTTCACTATGATTTATGAATCCACCTAACGGAGTTCTAATTAAATTTGCTTCTCCTTCAATACCTAAAACCATTTTCCAATGAGTTGTACCCAAAAGTGTATCGTGAGGTATCTTACGATAAGCAAAAAGTCCAAGACCTTCTATCTTAGATTTTCTTATTGTTAAGTAAGAAGGAAGTGGTCTATAGTTCTTCATCTAAGTCATCGTATCCAAAGTCTTCATTGAATGAAGACTTTAAAGATTCCAAAGCTATTTTACTTTGAAGTTGCTTCATATCATAAGGAGATAAATTTTGTTCTCTAGCTGTTGCCATAGCTACATTAAATACGTGATCTACTCTACTCATCTGAAAACCATTCTGGAGGAAATCCTTCTCCTCTTTTTTCTTTCTCCCAGCTTCTTATAGCCATTTCATCTGCGACTCTTAATTTTATTTTAGATATCATCTTTTTGATTTTTGCCACCATATAAAATCCTTTCTAACATTTTTCATAAACGATTGATCTTCACCCCAACACCAGTTGCTAGAGTTCCAATCTGTCCATCTAACACTACTATAAGTATCTTGGGCTAGCAAGCTTGCTGCCAAAATATTGTAATAAGGACTGAATTGAACTTTTTTAAATTCAAACCCGTGAGAAGTTTTTGAAGTGGGTCCTTCGTACGGTTGCCCGTAACGAAGGATAACCCACTCATTCCACCTAGGTAGATCGTGCTTTTTAGCCACCCAATTCCAAGTTGATTCTATAAACTGAAATAAACCGGAGTCATCATTACCTTCCGCAGTACGTAAGGCATCCTCCTGCCCTCTTGACTCACACCACATAACTTTGTACGCAGTATCTAAATTTTCATAATCAAAGTGTTCTGTTAACAAATCTAAATGCTCTTTAGCTAAAACTACTTTGCTGCACTCTTTGTATTCTTCGTACCATTCTTGTGTTAAACCACCCTCTGGTGGAGCTAAAGTTACTAAGAATAATAAACATTCTGTAATCATAATTCTTGCCTCCTTAAAAAAGCGTAAGGTACCCCAACGCCTCTATTACCTTATTTAATTGATTTAACTTATTCTACTTGTAGAACTTTAATCAAACGCATAGAATTTTCAAAAGCTATTTCTTTTGAATCACCAGATTCGTGATAGACTTCTTTATTTTCTCTATCTATAATCTGTGCATCAAAACATAGCCAATTGTTATCAAAGGAAACAGAAATGACATAATTGTCTATTTCTCTAACCTCTGGCTCTATGCCTTCATTGATATAGTTTTTCATACCATTTATTATACCATAAGCTTCAGATATGCAAGGTAAAAATACCTGTAATAATAAATTTGCATATTTCAGCGATACGTGTATTATTTAGCTATCGCAAGCAAAAGGCTTCGCGTGTTAATAAGAAAGGAGGGCGTTATGCCCCCAAAAAATAAAAAAATCGTATTGCCTGTTCAGGCAATCAGAAGTCTACAAAATCCAGTAGATAAAAATGTTAAGGAATACTATGCTTATATTAAGTGTTCTGATTTAGCAGAATCAGAATTAATTCCTAACGAACCTAACCCAAGAAATCCAATTGCATACAAAAGTGCATTTGAAGATCTGAAAGAGGCTGTTCAAGCAAAAGCAGAAGACTTTGATTTATTTCATTATTCTGCGTTAGGTATATTTATCTTCTGTGGTCCAGTTGAAACAAAGGAAAGTGAAGTATCTTTTGAATTATTTCACGATGATGGCATATTCAACGGTGGACATTTATATCAAGCAATAAGAGAATCAGCTGGTCTTATTCCAGAAAATAGAATGGTCAGAGTACATTTTATTTCAGGAATTAATAAAGGAGACTTAAGAGATGAAGTAGCTGAGAACAATAATAAATCAACTGCTTTAAAACCTTGGTCATTGATCAATAGTAAAGGTGGATTTGATGATATCAAGAAGGTATTTAAAAACAGTCCTTATGAAGAAGGTATTGAATACTTTGAAGGAGACGAAAGCGGTCCACTTAAAATTAGTGACATACTAGTAATACTAGAGTTGATGAAAATAGATGGAACAGAAATGACAATGAGTCCTAGAACTAAAAGTAATGTTTATGGAGGAACTGGGTCTATTGTTAAGAACTATGCAAAAGATATGGAGTCTTATTCAGCACAAGAAAAAGATTTATTATCTTATATAAAGTTCAGAGATTATGTTCAAGAAACTGCTTACAAAATGTGGTGCGAAGCTACTGGCGAATCTATTGAAGATGACCCATATGTCTTCTCTTCTTTTAAAGGTAAATTGAGAAAAGCACATTTATATACAGATGAATCAACTGAGTATGTATTAACAAAAGCTGCATTGCTTCCTATACTTGCTGGTTTTAGAACTGTGGGTATTAGACATACTAATTTTAGCTACGCAATTGCTAAAAAAATATGGGATAAGTGTGGTGCTGATTTAATTAACATTGCAGTTATGGCTGGGAGAACATATCAGAACTCAAAACCTGTAGGTTACGATAGTAATGTTTGGTATAACATTTTTAAAACTGCAAAGTTTTCTATTGACGCAAACAAATAAATTTGCATATATCAACGATATGTGTACACTAAATGGGCAGGTAAGATTAATTTATAGCTGTGACTATAAAATCTTATTGCATTAGTAAGTAGGGAAATGGTGCAGATAAGCAGGCTGGACACTTGTGCACTGCACCTTTTTCCATAATTAAAGGAGTAAAATGACATACAGTCAAGATGAACAACCAGTAGGTGTGTACGAAATTGCATTACTACTAAGTGTTGAACCAGCAACAGTAAGTAGCTGGAGACAAAGAAAAAGACTACCTAATCCAGCAGGACATTTAAATAAAGGTAGAACACCTTTTTGGAAAACAGGAGATGTTTTAGCTTGGGCTAACGCTACAGGTAGAAATAAGAATATCAATGTCGAACAAACTAATGAACAGATCTACAAAGATAATATAAGTGATTCTTTGACAGAAACTGTAGTAGAAGACTTAGAATGGGATCCATCAGTTCATAACTTGGAAATCTAAATGGACGAAGAGTATACAATTGAGGATGAGGCATTTAACTTAGTTGATACATTTAAATCTTCTAGAAATAATTCAGAAGATAAGAATGAAATAATTCAACATAAAGAAATGTTGCCGGAAGGTGCTCACGATACTTTACATCTACTTCATCAAGTTGAATCTATAAAGAGGGCTTGTAACGAAGCTATCAAAGATATCAAAGATGAACTACTAAAGAGGCATAGTGGAAAGATAGTCCGTGTTGGAGAAAAAATTATTATAGGTAAACACGGCAGAAAGTGGAAAGCTCACGATCCCGATAAAGTATTAGATTACTTAGGTAGTGATTACAGACAAGCAGTAAGACCTAACTTTAGAAAAACAGGTGTAGAAGAAGTTGCAAAAAAACGTGGAGATAATCCTAGAGTTATTTGGGACTCATTGTTTTATGAGGAGTTAGAAGAGACTCTTAGCATACTAGATGTTGGTAATCCAAAAACACCTAAGTATATGAAAGATATGAAAGACCTAGATGAAAAAGATGTCAGATAAGCTAGAGGTAACGTGGGCAGACTTGTTTATGTTTGAGCGAGTTGCAAAGCGTGCCAATATCAGCTACACTGATGCTATTAAGGAAAGAGAGAGATATATGGAAGAAGAATTAGTAACTTCATTTGAAGAGAAGGTAGTGTTACAAGAGTTGTCAAAACCTTTTCCTCAGAAATACATTCATAAGAATCCAACAGGATTTGGAGAATACATACAGCACTCTGTTATTAGACAGAGACTTCTTAGTGTACTTGGACCATTCGAGCAGAAGGTTATACAAGTATTTAAAGAGGAGATGACAGACAAACAAGGTAAGACTAAAACAGTAACTACCGGTATTGTCTTGGAGATGACATTTAATATTGCAGGTCGTAATGTTTCTGTTCAAGAGATTGGTGACGTAGAACAACCATTCAACTGGAGAACAGAAGGTGGTCGAATGAAAGATGCAGTATCAGACGCAGTCAAAAGATGTGCTATGGCTATTGGTTGTGGCTTACACCTTTGGGCACAGTTTGAAGGAAAGTCAGAGTATTTCTTAGATCAACAGTTATCTAAAGAACTTGGTGGAGAAGAAGAAGCTACAGAGTAACTATGGATAACTATGATGCATTAAATAATCTTATGCACGAACATATGCAAAGCCTACAAGACCAATTTATAAGAGCACATAGAGATACTAAAACAGCTGATTGCAATAGATTAGCTCAAGAAATTGCATTAATCAGCATTGCACAATCTTTAACAACCGTCTCTGAAATACTGGATAAGTATATACATAATGATATACTTGACAGTAATGACAGGGAAAAAGATATGCAAAGCTGAAGAGTGCATTACGCCTTTATCTAAGTACAATCCGGAAGAATATTGCTTTACGCATACAAATCAGGTTCCAGAACCTGCGGGTTTCTATAAAGATAAATGGGGTAACTTACGTGAATATGGAAAAATTATAAGACAAGTTCACGAAGATCCAAGACAGGGAGAAAGCAAAGACATAGATAACACAGGAGGTTAAAGTTGAAGCTTGGTAAAGACGATGAACATTACAAGTTAATTTATGAGTGGGTTGAAGAATTAGATTTTATTGAAGGTTATCACTTCTTAAAAGCAAAACAAGACGGCACAGAAGCATTTACTCATCTTCATATGGAGTTAAAGAATGCAGGTGGAGATATAACATTACGTATTGACGCTAATGGTGTAATGATAACTTGTGGTTGTGGATGTATGAGTAGTGAAGAACTAGACTACTTTGAAGTCTGTAAAATACAAAAAGACTTAAATAAGATGATTACCAGTTCAGAGAATAATAATCCATTTGAGGGTATGTATCCACCTAGTGGAGGTTGGTCAAGAAATGATGAAGCCATTGGTGAATTATGGGATCAATTTAAAAACATTAATAGGGATAGCGAAGAGAGAAGAATAGACAGAGATATGAAAAGATTAAATCAGTCTATTGACAGAATCTTTGATAAGATTGAACGATTAGACATAGAAAAAAGAGAGCAGTACTTAGTAAAGCTAAAAGAAGTCTTAGGTAAGTCGGACTAAATTCGGATCGATAATGCCCCGTAATGGGGATTGAGTATA
>MDTG01214827.1_pt1 | contig 13192 bp, 10 predicted proteins | sample 811421 | NCBI WGS metagenome assembly MDTG01 (sample SAMN05326645, study PRJNA326480) | marine metagenome | isolation source: seawater | place: Pacific Ocean: South East | collected 2011
ACTTACTGCTTTTGCTACAGCGTTCTCTCTTTCTTCCTTTTCTTTATCGGTTAATTTTTTATTATCTCTTATTGGTTTCATATAATTTTCTACTTCTTTTTTAGCATCTGGACCATCTTCAAATAATTCTGCTTTTAATAAATATGGATATAATTCTGATAATACTTTTACATAGCCCATGATTCCTTCTTCTCTGTCTAACAAATCATTAAATAAAGATAAATGAGTTTTATAGGTATCTATTCGTTCATTATTTAATCGTTCACGACCTAAATTTGAATGTTTTTCAAAAAATTCTTCCATGTTCTCTATGTGTTCAATTGGACTCATAGTTAATTCTTGGAAACCTAATCTAAATATTGATGCACATAACCTTTCTACTCTTTTATGCACTTGTTTTTTACAATCTATCATGTCTGCTACTTTTGCATTCCAAAATTCTATTATTTTTTCTGCATCTGTAGATTGTAAATCATCTTCTGTTAATTGTATATCTTCTTCTTTATTATCTTCATCTTTTGATGCTTTAACTACACTTGCAATTCCTTCTGTCATTTCTCCAAATGAAGGAACTTCTGTTGTTTCTAATTGTTCTGTTGCATCTTCAACTGTTTGTTTTGCTTGGTCTTTTACCTCTGCAACTGTTTCAGCTGCTTGTTCTTTTGCATCTGATAATATTTGTTCTCCTTTTCCTTTTGCATTTGTTAATATTTGTTCTCCTTGTCCTTTTGCATTTGTTAATATTTGTTCTCCTTGTCCTTTTGCATTTGTTGCTACCGTTTCTAATTGTTTTGTTGCATCTGTTGCTACTGCTTTTAATTGTCCTTTTGCATCTTCTACTGGTCCTTTTAATTTTTTAGCTATTTCTGAAACACTACTCGCAGCACCAGCAGCACCTTTTGCAACACTACCAAGCATATTAGCACCAGCAATAGCACCTTTTACAGCCAAAACAGGAGTTCCACCAACACCACCACTCATTGTTTTATTCATATTAGAATTAGCAATAGCTATTCCTCCAGCTAAAGCAGTTGCAATATCATCATTAGTTTCGTCTTCATTATCCTCATTTTCATCTTTAACTTTAGCTGCATCATGGCAAGGACAATCACATTTATTTTTCACTTCTTCTGCAGTATCTTCTCTTTCTCGTTTTATTTCAGCAGGTGTTTTTTTAACATCTGGATATTCTGTTAAATAGTCAATTAGGTCTGCGGGTGAAAATTCCTTAACATAATCATGAACTTTTCTTCTGGCAATATCTTTAACATAATCTTTAGGAAGAGGTGGGTCTTCATCTCCATAACCATTACCTTCACATTTTTTAGCACCATTATTTAGATAAGAACACATTTTATCAATTGTTTCTTTAGTAGCACTAACCCATTTAGCATCTTTCACTTCACGTATACTTTTATTAATATCTTGCAATTGGTCTCCAGTCGCTTTTGCAGTGCACATACTGGACATAAGCTTATCTGATATTCCTCCCATCGCCATCGGTAAATTATTCATTTTTCTTTATTCGTTTGATATATAGACATAAAAAAATTGATTAGAATATACACTTTAAATTATTTTATAAAAATGTTTACTGGTAAAAAATTCTTTATAAAAGTACCTCCTAATAATCAAAAAAATGTAGATTCAATACCTGGTATTACTGGTAGAAAATTTACTATAAAAGTTCCAGATAATGTAGATTCAATATCAGGTATTACTGGTAGAAAATTTACTATAAGAATTCCTGATAATAATATAAAATCAATACCTGGTATTACCGGTAAAAAGTTTTTTATAAAAGTTCCTGAAAATAAAAAAATTATAAATGAAACAATTAAGGAAAAAGAAAATGATAATGAAGTATTAATACAAAGTGTAAATGATGAATATATAAAAATTAACCCAATAGTTCCTCCTACATCAAATGAAAAAGATAAGGAAAAGGAAAATAATAAAAAAACAAAAAAGAAGAAACATGATAGCCATAATCACATAAATAAAAAAGAATTATGGAATATATTTGATAACGATAAGTCAGAAATTGAATCACAAAATAATAAAAAAATAGAATGTGTATATTCTACTCCTAAAGATGATAGTTTATGCCATGCGTGTAATTCATATTTAATGATTATGGAAGATGGGTTTCCTACATGTACTAATACTAAATGTGGTATCATTTATAAAGATATTTTAGATTACTCACCAGAATGGAGGTATTACGGTGCTGATGATAAAAATGCAAATGACCCAACAAGATGTGGAAATCCAATCAATCCACTATTAATGCAATCATCTTTCGGTTGTAAAGTATTATGTAGCAATAAATCTACGTATGAAATGAAAAAGATTCGTAAATGGTTAGAATGGCAATCAATGCCACATAAAGAAAAATCATTATATGATGAATTTCAGTTTATTACTATTATGGCACAAAATTCAGGAATACCAAAGATATTTATAGATGATGCTATGGTTATACATAAAGATATTTCAGAACAAAAAATGTTTAGAGGTTTAAATAGAGATGGTATAAAATCAGCGTCCATTTATCTTTCTTGTCGATTAAACGGTTGTCCCAGAACAGCCCATGAAATTGCAGAAATATTTCATTTAGATAAAGCCAGTGCAACAAATGGTTGCACCATGGCAGTAAATATATTACATAATATTGAAAGAAATGTAGACCCATCAAAACAAGCAGACCTTTGTATTACATTACCAAGTTCATTTATAGAAAGATATTGTAGTAGATTGCATATTACAGGAGAATTAACTATGTTATCTAAATTTATTGCAAAGAAAGTAGAAGAACAAAATCTAATTACTGATAATATACCACATGCAATTGCAGCGGGAATCGTATATTTTGTATGTAATAATTGTAATTTAGAAACCACAAAACAAGATATAAAGCTAATTTGTGGAGTAAGTGAAGTGACCATTAATAAATGTTTTAAAAAATTAGAAACCTTAAAGGAAAACTTGATACCAAAAGCAATTGCACAAAAATATAAGTGCGTTGTTTAATATTTATTAGACATACTTATGCTATTAATATTATTTTAGGGTAATATATGTATAGTTAGAAATGGAAAAAGAAAATATTAAATTAGTAATAAAACCGTATGATGATAACTTTAATAATTATAATATTGAAAAAGAAACAATCAAAATGCAAATTGAAGAGTTGAATCAAAAAAAGGATGCTATTATTGTTCCAAAGTTAATATTTATTATTCCATATCGTGATAGAGAACAACAACAAATATTTTTTTCAAATCATATGAAATGTATTATGAGTGATTATAATGAAACTGATTATAAAATATTGTATATTCATCAATGTGATGAACGAGATTTTAATAGAGGTGCCATGAAAAATATCGGTTTTTTATTCGTAAAAAATACATATCCTGATGATTATAAACAAATAACATTAATTTTTAACGATGTTGATACAATGCCATTTAGTAAAAATTTTTTAAATTATGATACTACTATGGGTAATATAAAACATTTTTATGGGTTTACGTATACATTAGGAGGTATAGTTTCAGTAAAAGCAGCAGATTTTGAAAAAACAGATGGGTTTCCGAATCTATGGGCTTGGGGGTATGAAGATAATGCATTTCAGAAAAGAGCCGAAGCACGTAAAATAAATATAGATAGAGATAAATTTTTTAAAATATATGACAAGAATATTATGCATTTTCATGATGGAGTCAGTAGAACTGTAAATTATAATGAATATAAGAAATATGCGTACGATTATAAAGATGGTATTAGCACAATTAATGACCTGGAATATTCATACGATATTAATAGTGGTTTTGTAAATGTTTCTACATTTAATACGCCTTATAAACCTATTTCTGAAAAAAATATGGAACATAACCTTATAAAAGGAAGTGTTCCATTTAAAAAGAAAAGACGAGGTGGCGGTATGAAAATGGGTATATAATAATAAAAAATTGTATTTATTATTATACATTTATAGATTCTCCTTCAAATAATTTATAAGTAATCCCGATTTCATTATCAGTTTCCCAAATACCTGATATTTTTAAAATTAATTGTTTTGAGGTTGAACATAATGTTATCTTTTCTAATATTACTTTCATATAACCACTATATAATTGTTTGGTTAGTAAACTATTTTTTTTCAAAGATTTTCCTTTTATTATTGAATAAAAATCTAATAATTTTTGTTCTAATGTAGAAAAATATTGTATTATTGAAATATTGTTTTTTGTATATGCATCAAATTTCACAATATTCTTTTCGCCTAATGAAATATTTTTAATTTCTATAGGAAAATTAAAATACAATCCATTCATTGTAAACCATTCAGTTAAAAAATTCAATTTTGTAAATTGTCCTTCCATTATAATATTCTTTTTTGAATCTAAAAAAGAAAGGTTTTCTAACCCAAAATTATTTAAATCGATTGCAAAATTCATTTTTATTTAAGATAGAGTATCTATTATAATATATTTATTAGGGTTTATAATATATTATAATTCTATATATATATTATAAATAAATTATGTCTACCATCGTTCAAATGAGTAAAAAACCTTTAGTGGAATGGAAAGGTCAAACTTTTGACCAAATTCAATCTATGATTAAAAAAAATGATTTATCTGGCTATACGGTTAATACAAAAGTAAATTATTTTAGAGCGAATCCTTTAAAAATTTATCGTAGAGAAATCGTCTCTAATACTGATGATACTTGTAATCCACGCACATCTGTTAAAATAGATATTTTTAATAGACCAAATGGAACCATTAATAATAGTAATGCTACAAATCCAAATGGTTTAGCCAATAATACACAAGATAATACCTCTACTAATTCTTGTGAAAACTTCGAGAATTGTAGCGTTATTATGTCTCCTGCAGAAAAAGCAAAAAACAGAGTTCGTAGTAGTGGTATGATTAGAAAGAAATTTGATAGTTCTCGCAATACTGATAATTATTATACTTCTTCCAAACAATATTTAGATAGCCGCAGTCTATCTTTTAATCAAAATCAATATAATTATATTCGTCGTGGTGATTCTACTGAAAAACCTGGTTCTGGAACCACAAGTCAAAATATTTATTCACCCGCTGGTCTTAATCATTGCAAAAAATATTATATTTCTGCTGATACATCTTTTAAATATAAATGGATTGATGACACTGAACATACTGTTAATGTTGTAAAGGGTTATTATGCACTTGGTGAAGTTAATCAATTATTAAGACTTGCAATGATTGCTAATAATCATTTTTACACAAAAAACCAAGTTGGGCTTAATCCCGACCCATATAGAGATGTATTAACCTTGTTATTAAATATTTCTTTTGATAATGACCGTAATCAAATTGAATTTCAAACTTTTAGAACTGATGCCAGTCTTCATCCGCCCGCAAATTATACTATACCAGGAGATGCAACTTGGACACAACCCACAAGTGGTGCTGGTAAATTCCCACAATTTATTGTAGAAGATAACATTATGCAACAAGCTTTTGGAATTAATCAAGGAACTTATCCTACCAGTCAAACTGATAATAATACATATAATTATACAATTTCATTTGTAGCTGCTGCAAATGGTAATGTATTTACATTTACTGGTGGTGAATATACAACTGCTACTAATAATCCCGTTCTTACAATGTATAGAGGTTCAACTTATAATTTAACTATAAGTTATCCTCCTGAAAATCATCCTTTTAAATTTCAAACTACAGATAATGAAGGGAAGATTGATAACAATAATTTATACAACACAGGTATTGTAGAGAATGGCAATACAATAACTTTTACTGTTCCTAATGATGCACCTGATACATTATATTATAGATGTGAGAAACATGGTAATATGGGTAATACAATAAATATTTTATCAGATGATAACACTATTAAGACCTTCCATTCTACTACGAATGCTGGTCTTCAATTGAAATATAGTAAATTATATTATAAACCCAGTAATTACCAATTCGCTAACCAAGGTGCTGTTTCTGCTGGCGATTTAATTACTCGAAGAAGATATAATACTATTACTGACGCGGCTGCTACTTATACAAATGCGTTAGGTCTTTCTGTTGCAAATGCTCTTGCATATGGTGTTCCCGCAAATGGTTATACTATTAAGGATAAATTAGGATATCCTCTTAAAAAGACTCCTACTTTTAACAAATATAGCGATGACATGCAAAAATGTACACCTACTACATTCGCCAATATTATTTAATTTGTCTATTAATAATATAAAAAATTATATTATTATCTATTATTATGGATAACATTCAAAATATACCTGAAAAATATAAAAAATTATGTAAATTGGAGTATTCAAGTTTAGATAAATGTAATGAAAAATATAACCAAGAAAATAAACTAATTTGTGATTTATATAAAAGTTTATATATTGATTGTGTAAAATTTAAACAAAAGAAGGAATCATAACCTTTTTTATTAATTCAAACGATATTAATGTTCTTGAATTATCATTTTTTATTATTTGTAATTGTTTTGAATTAAGATGTATTTTTTCTATTATGCCATAATTATATTTTTTACCATAACCTTTTACATATTTTATAATAGCATATTTATTATATAATGTTTGATAGTTTGAATTTAAGTATATCCACATTGTAATTACATACCCCTATACTTTATATTTATTTATCAATTTTTATAATAATCCAGTAAATACATTTTCTGGAGTATACGACAAACTTGTAAAGTTATTATGTGGCACATTATGTTTTATACACCATTGAGTTGATTTTTGTATATTACTTTTTATCATATTTTCTATTTTTTCTTGACTACTTTTATTATCTATTAATGTAATCGTATAATGAATATTTTCTACTTGTTGTTGCCCAAATATTGCATTAAATTCTTCTAATTTTGTTAAAAAATAATTTGTAATAGGCACTGATAAAAATCTTGATATATTTTCTGTTTCTATTGTATTTGTCATTTTTTGGAATGCTTTATATAAATAACCATAATATGATTCCGATGATACATGTTGAAAATTTTTACATATTATATATTTTTCAGAATTTGCATATCTACTTGTATTTGGTTTCATTATATATACTTTTTCATAAAATGAAGATAATATATATAATATATCTACACTATGTTGCATAAAACAATCAAATATTTTTAATACAAATGTTCCCCCTTTCTTTTGTAATGTTAATGCATAACACATTTGGGAAAAGAGTAAATTAGCAATGTTTACTTCTTGTTTATTGAAATCTATTGAAAAATCAAATCCTCCATCTCCAGTTATTAAATCCATAGATGAACCATATTTCTCTTTACAATCTGCAAAATTTTCTAATGATAATATATTTCCTGTATTATCTTTTCCACGTTCTATATATACATTTTTATGTGTTTTTAAAAAAATATCTGTCTTTTTCCATGCTGGAATATTTGGGTCATTTTTATCATCTAATAATGAAATACCTATATATTTATCATCTTTATTATTTCGTTTATTAGCTATTGCTTCTATAAAACCACCTGGACCTTCCGCCAAATGAAATGTATTTATTTTTTTTCCATCATAATTTATATCAAATGTATTCATTATCTCTATCATTTTAAAATATGAGCGTGATAATGGTTTATATTTTGATACACATTTCTTTTTTTGCGGCACTAAACCATGCACATATTCATATGGATTCGTATATTTTTTATATATATCCCAATCCTTTTCTCGTTCTTCTAATTTTTTCTTTATTTCATATAAATAATGCGATAATGAATATGATATTACTGGTTCTGCTGCTGTTTCTCGTTCTATATAATCTATATGTTTATAAATTAAATAATTTGTTCTTGGTAATATATAATAAGTCATTTCGTAAAAAAATATTATCGTTAATATTTTTATACTATTATATTTATATCACTTTATTATTCATTCTTCTTTTGGTGTTTCGAAATTTTGAAGCACTATTTTTTTCTTCGTTTTTCTAATTTTTAACTTCTTTGGCATTTCTTCTACTTTCTTTTCCATCTCTTCTACTACACTTTCTCCTAATTCTTCTTCTATTTTTGTTTGCTTCTTTATTATTTCACCCATTTTTTTTACATCTACATTTCTTACCTTTTTAAATACAAAATAACGGTTCATAAATGATATCTTCTTTTCTTCTTCTGACATATACATTGATTTTTTATAATCCGCTTTCTTTTTCGGCTGCATTTTTAGTTCTGATTCCATTAATGTAAATAATTCTGAAAATAAACCTGTTGCTTTTGGTAAATTTATTTGTGTTGCTTCTTCATCTGTTATCAATACAAAACCATAATCTTCCATTATTCGTATTAAATAATCAAAGTTCACCAAATATTCACGAAATACTTTATTGATTGTTTCTTGATATACATGTATTGGATATCCTATACTCATTTCATCATCTGGAAATCCTGTTTGGTCATATTTCTTTGTTAATTCAAACATTTTATGGTCATTTTTAAATATACTTACACTTTCATCCTTCTTTTTATTCTTTAATAAATTAAATACTGTCTTTCCATCATAACATGTTCCTATAAAACGACCATTCACTTTTGTGCATTCTGCTACATTTCTTAAAAAGGAATGCATTGTTCCTTCATCTTCAAAGAAATAATGTAATGCAAATTGGCATGAACTTACATTAAATCCTGATTCACCCATTCCATAATTCTTATATATTCCTTTTCCCAATATTGTCATATCTTTGGGACCAGAACCAAATACTGCTTTGGATATTTGTTTATCTTTTTCCGTTTTATATGCTTCGCCATTTCTTATATTCTCTTTACTATCACCATGAATAAATATTGCTCCTGGCATTCGTTTATACTTTTTATTAAAATTTAAATAACGGGCACATGCTCCATCTAATTGATTCATTATATTATCTTTTGAATAATCAATTCCATAAACAAATTTTAAGTTCGACCTTATCCACTTTGGTAAATCCCCCGCTTTTCCTACTGCGTAATCTATTAAGGTATCTCCACGATTCGATACACCCGTTATTAATTTCGATTTTACATATAAATTATGGAAATCCCTTAAACTCTGTGTCGAGGTTTCCATATTTGAACGATTATAATATACTTCATCATTATTCACGTATTCTGGAATATTTAAACCTGTTGATATCATTTCTTCTGTTATCGGATTATGAATTGAGTGCCAATTACTATTTGCTACATGATATGCATTTCCATAATTTTTTAAATTATTTTTAAATTCTGTTGTTTTATCATATCTTACTCTCAATGGTATCCATCTCCAACCTTCCTTATTTGATGGCACATATTTAAATTCTACTATTGTATCTTCTTCAAAATATTCTCCTTCTTCTGTTAACATGTATGATTTGGAACCATCGTTCTTTAAATATATATTACATAATGATGCTTTTTCATCAAATGGATTTGTTGGCTGAAATGGAACTGGCTTATATGTCTCATCATCATCTATATCATCTACTGATGGTATATTATCATTTACTATATCATTAAATGGATTTAAATAACCGTGTTTCTTTTCATCGAATCCACAACGCAATACTAATGTTTTATATTGAACTACATCTTGTAATCCCTGCATATTCTTACCTTCTTGAAATACATTATGCACCTCGTCCTTTTTTGTTTTTTCATCTTTTTTTATTGATACCAAGAAATCTATTGTATTATATTCCGCTGGTTTCCATTTAAATGAATGTTCCCATGTTGTTTTATATAATGGACCTGACATTCCTCCTATTTCTTTTCCACATACCGCATATGAACATGGTGTAAATATTAATCCATCTGTGTTATATTTATATAATCCATCTGCTACATTTGAAAGAATTTTTGAGCAACCATCAAATATATTATTTTGTTCATTATCATAATAAAATTCTTTGCATGTTATTATTATTGGTAATGGTTTACTATTTACACCTGTTGATACTTCCCCTGTATGTGCTTTATCCATTATTGATTGTGGTTTCAAATGTTTTTCTACAAATTCAAATAATAAATCTAAACGATACTTTTTATCATCGATTTCTCCTTCTTCCAAATCTACCTCTTTTGTTTTTACAAATTCATAATCGCGGGTTGACTTTTTATTTACATAATATATATCAAATGCTGCGTATTGATTCAAATATTTTCCCAATTTATCATATACTATATGTTCTCCATCTAAAAGACTATTAAATATCGTCTTTTCTGTCGTTTTTGTTCCTGTAAATGTTATATTCATATTTGTATCTATTAAATATATTTTTCCACTTTCTCCTACATATAGTAATTTTCTATCACCATCTGCTTTATCTGTTACCGTATAATTATTGCGAATATTCGACACATTACTATTTTCATTCACTTCCAATATATTTTCCATCTGTAATGTATATGAACCTGGACCTATAAAATCTTTTGGATATACTCGTCTTGGTATTTCATAATTTGGACCATGAACCAATTTCATATAACTTTGTTGTAATTCTCCTTTTTCTGTATATGATATTGGATACTGACTCCCTTGAATTCCACACAATACTATTCGAATACACTTTCGTAAAGCATTCATTAAACGTGCTACTGTATTATAATTTGTATTTACTCCTACTTTACTATTATCCACCTCTAATTCTATTTCATACTGTTCTACATTTGTAAATACTTCTGCTTCTTGAATTGTATATTTTGGTAGTGTTATTTTATCCATTTTCTTTGAACTTCGAACTACACTTAAATCTACATTTATCGGATATTCTTCATGTGTAAATTGCACTCGATTTAACGCACGAAACAACTTCTTTGAATCTGTCCATTTTGATAATATATCTCGTGCCAAATTTGTATGTGTATGATAATCCTGTTCCGTTTGATAAGATACTCGAAAATTAAAATCCTCCATGTCTACCTTCTTTACCATTTCGCCTGACGCCAATTGTGCTGGCATCTTTTGTGTAAACTTGATTTTATTATATGTCGTTGACGGTAAATTTATCAATTTCTGCAAATCATTCGTTTTACAATATTCTTGAATTAAATCTGTTCCTGTTATTTCCGCACGCACGTTCGACAGTTTATTTTGTCCCGTTCTTTTATCTATATATTCATTTTGGATTTTTAGACTTTGCGTTCCATTTATATTATCTGTTTTGAAACCATTTGCATACAATTGCTGCACTACGTTATCATATTCTATCTTGGATATTGGACGTGCTACTTTCGGATTTGTTCCAAATCGGATTTCTAATTCGCTACTTTTATAACCATTTTTTAATGCTGGATTACTTTCTAAATACAATTTCACTACATTCTCAAAATCTAATTTCTTTTGCATTTGACTTTTTACTGCTGGTGTCATTTGTTTTTCTGATTTCGGTCCGTTGCCTTCCATAATATATTATCCGTATATAGTTAGTTAATATATTATTTCTATTTCATTTATTATCAATTTTAATACCATTGAATTTTCTTTGTTATTTCCTCATATAATTCTGGTTTTGTTCTTTTCTTTGAATTTATATCTATTCCTACCGCTCTTCCTACTTCATTTAACTCTTCCACTTTATAATTTGATACTGCTTTCAATGGACGCAAATGACTCTCTAAACGATACTTATTTTCTTGAATTTCTTTATATTCTTCCAATGACACTTCTTTTTCTCTTATTGAATAATTTTCTCGTTCATCTTTTTGCAATATATACATTGGCACTTCTTCCACATCTTGCTCTGAAAATATTTCCAAATAATATTCTCCGCTTGGATGCAACAGTATTAAATTCATTTCATAACATATTGCATATCCATACAACACATACATTCCCGTTTTTCGTGTATCTGTTAGTAAATCTGATAATATTTCTTGTCCCATTGCTTTTGTTATGCGAATATTCACACTCTTTAATAATACCATATTCTTTTTTAATTGTTCACTCATCTTTTTCTGAATTTCTAATTGCTTTGAACCATAATTATATTTGATTTCTTTATATTCATCATATCCATTTTTTGCTATATATAAACACCAAAATAATGTATCTTTTTGGAACGGCTTTAAATATTCTTCATTCAAATCTTCTGTTTTTTCTTCTATTACTGCTGCTTCTTCTATTATACTGATTTCTTCGACTGGTTTTTCCTCCTTTCTATATTTCTTCTTAAAATCGGCACTTAACATTATTTCACGTATGTCGTCAATTACATCTTTTGATGACATATTATTTGGTTCAAAAAGTAAAGACTGGATATATGCTGCCATTTAATTTACTACACTATATGTTATAGGCATCTTCTCTTTATCTTCTTTTTCTATAAAATATGAATTCTTAAACTCTTCCTTTTGATACTCTGTTGTACTTAAATTCTCTTCTTGCTCTTTCATATACTTGATATATTCTTCCAATTCTTCTATTATTGGTTGTTCTAAAAATGTCATATTCACATATACTCCACTTTTATTCTCATTCAATTTACATAGATTCTTTGACAATATTTTTAATATCTCTATTTGATGATGCTTCTCCATTCCTTCTATTTGGTTTTTTAACCGATTTAAATACTCGATTCTTTCCATTTACCAATTATACAGAAAATTTTCTATATCCTTTTTATTTATTCTAAAAGTTTTTCATTCTCTACTACTGTCTTATTTAATTTTACATTTGGCATCACCTTTTTAAATATCTTTTTCGTTAATTTTTCGGGTTCTACTCCATTACCTAATATATTCATATGAGTTTGTATATAAAATTCTCCTTCCGCACTATCTAATTCGCTTGCTTTTGGGTGTTCCGTTATATAATCTTTCATCAACCCTTCATGTTTATTTTCTACTACTCGCACTGCTTTACGTATTAATGGCGTTTCTGTTGAACCTTTCTCCCATGTATCCAAATCTTTTATATATAATGTTTCTCGTTTTGCATCTGTACAATGTAATGGTCTTTCCGTTAATTTCATCTTGTTTAATGCCGTTATCAACACATTACTTATACTATCTACATATCCATTATCTCCTATCGCCTTTAAATGACTTGTATTTAATTCTATTGACTCTATAAAATCTTGAATACTTAATGCATTCTTACATTCTGTATTTAAATACATTTGCACATTAAACGTCTTATTATTACTATTTA
>MDTG01339606.1_pt1 | contig 13192 bp, 6 predicted proteins | sample 811421 | NCBI WGS metagenome assembly MDTG01 (sample SAMN05326645, study PRJNA326480) | marine metagenome | isolation source: seawater | place: Pacific Ocean: South East | collected 2011
AAAAAGTATCTCACTTAGCAACATCAATGATGTCAATGGGCGCGGTAGCTATCGATGATAACGGTATCTACGAAGTCCTAGACAATAACTAAGAGGAGGACTTATAAATGGCTTTTTCCGCATCTGGTCTAACTCGTATGGCAGGGGGTGGTGGTCATAGCCTTTGGTTTTATGACTCAACCGACGCCATGACAGCGGTTCGCGCTTCTGGTTATTTTAATAACGCTGCTAGCATGTTAAATGTTGGTGACGCTATTTTTGTACTAGACAGCGATGCTCCTACTCTCAGCGTATCATTGGTATTATCGAACACAGGTTCGGTAGTAGATATTGCTGATGGTACAGCTATTACTGTAACCGACAGCGACTAATAGAGTGGGGGCGAAAGCCCCCCTCTTTTCATAGAGGTTCACAATGGTAAGTACTCCTGCAAATAGTGCAATTGATATATGTAGCCGAGCTCTCATCTTAATTGGTGCAGAGCCTATTACTTCTTTTGATGATGATACATCCGAAGCTTTGATTGCAGGTAACATGTATGAAGATATTGCAAGAACTAACCTTACTTCTACACGTTGGAGGTTTGCAACAAATCAAGCTGTATTAAACAGATTAACTGAATCACCTACTGGTCGATTTGATTCTGCTTATCAACTTCCTGACTATTTATTTCTTCATGCTGTTACGGTTAGAGATCTTCAGATTGAATACAATGTTTACGGAAATAAAGTTTTTTGTGACGCTAATACTTCTGATGTTCTTATAGCTGATTTTACTTATAGGGCTGATGAGGTTAATTGGCCTTCTTATTTTTCTGTGTGTGTAGAGTATGCAATGGCTGTTGTATTTGCTACTGCATTAATAAGAGATACTTCTTTATCTAGCTTAATGTCTAATCAGTATGAGTTTCTTATGGCTAAAGCTAGGTCAACAGATTCTCAGCAACAAACAACTCGTAAGGTTGTAACATCAAGGTTTATTACTAACAGGCGAAGCTAAATGCAAAAGGCTAGAATACCTATAACAAACTTTCAGTATGGTGAAATTAGTCCGTCTTTGGTAGCAAGGACGGATTCTCCAATTTATAATTCATCTGCTCAAAGTGTTAAAAACTTTTTTATAAGAACAGAAGGTGGCGTGGCTAAACGTGGTGGGTTTCAAGCTCTGCATGATTTTACTGCGGTAACTGAGGATACATCTATAAGGCAGCAAGTAAGGTTAATACCTTTTGTATTCTCAGATGATGAGCAATATGTAATAGCTTTCTCACATCAGAAGTGTGAAATATTTTTTATTAACCCGACAACTGGCGCATTAAGTTTGGTTACAACTCTTACGCAAGATGTAGATTCAAATAGCTTGCAGTGGGATCAGGCTTACTTACATGAAATGACATATGCTCAAGGTGGTGATGTTTTATTTCTTTGCCACAATACATTTATGTGCCAACAAATTGTAAGAACTGGTTTGAATAGTTTTCAAGTAGAACAGTTTGATTTTGTTTTACAAGCAGGTGGTGCTAAGATTTATCAACCATATTATCATTTTCAAGCAACTGGTATGACGTTAGATCCCTCTGCTACAACTGGTACTTCTATTACTTTAACAACGAGTGCTGCTTATTTTGATACTACAGGAAGTCAGTCTGGTGGTAATTATCCTGATTCTAAGCATGTTGGTGTAACATTGTTATACCATGAAGCTGAAATATATATTACATCTGTTCAATCCGCTACTTCTGCTACTGGTAGAGTTGTCGATGAGCTTTATGTAGAGCTTGATCCTAATTCTATTAGAACAACTGATGGCTCTGGTAATTTAGAAATTACTCATATTAATCATGGAATGACTGCAAGTGACAGTATTACAATAAGAAATGCTTCTGCTGTTGGTGGTATAAATGCTGCACAGATTAATGGTACTAGAAGTATTGCAAGTGTTATAGACGAAAATAGATATGTCGTTACCGCAGGTTCTTCTGCTAATACATCAGAAGATGGTGGTGGGTTTTTACAGATAGTAACACACGCTGCAACACAACAATGGATGGAGCAGTCTTATTCTTCCTTGCGTGGTTACCCTGCTGCTGTTGGGTTTCACGAAAACAGATTGTGGTTCGGTGGAACATTATCTCAACCCGATACAGTTTGGGCAAGTAAGTCTGGATTATTTTATAACTTTGATATTGGTAACGCTGCTGACGATGATTCACTAGAACTTGTAATGAGTATTGGTGAGGTGGCTACTATACGTCACTTTGTTTCTAATAGAGACATACATATCTTTACCGCAGGTTCTGAATTTTTTATTCCTACATTTGAGAACCAACCTATTACTCCAACAAATGCTAGGGTTAAAAGGCAGACATCCTTTGGCTCTACGTTTGTACGGCCTCAACCTTTCTATGGTGCTACAATTTTTGGACAAATTGGCGGAAAGATGATACGTCAGTTTGTTTATGATGATAGTGAGCAAGCTTATAAAGCTGACCCTATTTCATTGCTTTCTTCTCATTTAATAAGCGACCCTGTTCAGATGTGTGTAATTAGTGGCGCAGTAAACACAGCTGAATCATTTGTATTTGCTCAAAACTTTACGGGAGAGATTGCTGTCTATAATCTTAATCGTATTGAGGGAGTTGCAGGATGGACAAGATTTGAAACCAATGGTTCGTTCCATTCTGTTACTGCTATTGGTAATAGAGTTTTCGCTGTTATCAAAACCAATCTTGGATCAGGTACAAAGAGTTTTGTATTTTCTGAGTTAAATCAAAATGTAAGTTTAGATCTTGGGAATACATATACAGGAACAGCAGGAGTGTTTACTGTATCTAATTTCTTTGAGAATGGCGCAGAGGTTGATGTAATAAGCTCTACAGACTACTTAGGTAAATTTACAGTAGCTAATGGCAAAGTGGACGTTTCGGCTGTAGACGCTTCTCTTACAAGCTGTCAGGTAGGGTTTGGGTTTGATGTAGAGTTAAAGACTAATCCAATAGATGTTAATACTGCTATTGGCCCAGAGACAGGGCAACCTAGAAGTTTATCTAGAGTAATACTAGATTTATCTGAGACTCTTTCTGTTTCAGTAAACAACAAGAAGTTAATAATAAGAAAAGTAAACAATGACTTTAGTCTACCAAGGCAAGCGGTCACAGGGAAAAGGGAGTTCTACTTACTGGGGTACAACAAAGATCCTCAGATTACGGTAACTCAAACTGCACCTATGTTTATACAAGTTAATGGTTTAGTCGCGGAGGTATCTTTCTGATGAATCCTTTGAGTATTTTTACTACTGTGCTTGGTCTTGCAAGTACAAAAAAAACATATGATTATCAAAAAGCAGAAGCGGCGAGAAGAGCAGAGCTTGGTGTATTTGATGCTAGGCAAAAAGTTAATGAACTTTTCTTAGCAAAGGCTCAGGCAATAAGCGAAGGCAATCGCAGACTAGAAGATATGCAAGTTGCTGAATCTCAAAACATTGCTAAATTTAGTGCAATGGGTAGAGAAGATAGATCGGTAGATGCCTTTCTGAAAAAGAATAGAGAAATAGTTGCTGAAGATCTTGCTGATCTAGAGCGTATGTCTAACTTGCAATCTGCTAAGTATGCAACCGCTGCTGCTATAGATTATAAGTATGGACAGGGCGCTGCCGCAGGAATAAGAACAGAGGCTAATATAAATTTATTAAGCAATCTATCTGGCTTGCTAAAAAATATAGACATAACCCCAAAGGATTAAGTTATGCCAATAATTAGGGAAAAGAGACAGGTAGGTAGTATAGGTCCAATAGGAGTTGTTAGCTCTAGAGGTGGTGATGCCGAGAGATACAACAGATTAGCTAGAGCTACTGATAAGCTTACTCAAATGGCTATTGGTGAAATGGGTAGACAAGCTCAGATAAGTGCTACACAAAAAGCTCAAGAGCTTGATATAGAAAAAATTACTACAATTAATCCTAAAACTGGTAAACCAGAAGCTTTAAATTGGATCGGAGATAATAGGTTTATTGGAAGAACTGGTGCAGAGGCTTATGAAAAGGCTGTAGCTGAAAGATTTCAATTTTCTATAGAGACAGAAATAAAAACTAAAGCTGCTGAAGTTGCTCTTAAATATGAAAATGACCCTAATGCTTTTCAAACATATGAAAGAGAAATGAACACATACCTTGATGGTATGCTTAAAGCTTCAGAACAAGGTGGTAAAGCTACTTCCTATACAAACTATATTGCTGATACTGGTGTTCAATATGTTACAGCTACCAAGCTTAACATGATGCAAGAACAAAATAGAAGAGAAAGAGCTAAAACTGCAAATGAAGTTATTCAAAAAAATGCTGCTAGATTAGATTTAATTAGGCAATATTCAAAAGAAGGCAAAGATGTTTCTGAACTTATTAGTTCAGTTAGGAGTAGTATTTCTGACCTAGAAGAAGGCGCTCTTGTTGATAGAGGCACTAATAATAAGTGGAGACAAATTACCTCTATATCTCATGCAGAAGGTGTTATTGACAGAGAGTTTAGCAAGATAGGTAGAGAAAGCGCAGCTAGAATTGCTGATGCAATACAGGTTCAAGACACTACAGATTTAGATGAAGCAGAATTAGTTATCTACAAAGACATTACAAAATACATGATGCAGTCTGTAGACGCAGGTAATGGTGAATTTGTAGATACATTAGACTTTGAAGCTTTAGCAGGTGTTGCTACATATGCAAATCAATCTGCTTCTGTAGAAGAAAATAACTTTAGAAGAGATAGAGAAGCAAGTAAATTTTCAAGACAAATAGAAATAGAAAGATTTGTTACTGATAATGTAAATGACGTTGAGGCTGTTGTAGATGATTTTGATGAGTTTGATCCACAAACTGCAAGAGAAAACATTGCAGGAAGATTTACAGCAGATAGTCAAATTTTACTAGATAAATCTAAAGAATTAGATTTAACGCCACAACAATTTCTTTCTTTAAGGGATAGTATAAGAAAAGCATATGCTACTAAACTTATAATAGAATTGTATGATGAAATTGAAGGCTCTCCAAATGATAGAGAGCAAATTATAAATAGGTTAATTATTGAGAGGGATTCTGGACTTTTAACTGGTAAAGCTAAAGGTATTGCTAATGCTATAAAAGATATTACAACTATAGAGCATGGAGGTATGCTTTCAGAAATATCTAGAAAATACTCTAATGTAGACGAAAGGGCTTCGGAAAGATTCCGAGCAGAGAGAAGTTTATTTGAGCAACAACTATCTGATGGTTATGTAAAAAACATTTTACAATCATCTAGCTTTGTTACTGCTTCTGAGCTTCTTTCTGAGTTCGAAGGAAAAGTTAGAAGCTTTGACTTTCTTAGTGCTACACAAAAATCTGCATACATAAATAAAGCAAGAGATTCTGCTGCTAGTGTTTTTATGGGCAAAGAAGCTACAAAGCTAGGTATGAACTCTGCGGCTATGGCTGCTGCTGCTGCTTATGCTGCAAATCCAAATGACAAAGAAGGCGTTCCTCAACAGATAATAGATATGGTTGATCGTGCCAAAACTATAGGTTCTGATGGATTTGCTGTTGAGTCAAGACTTGTTCAAATGACAAGCAGACTTTCTGTAAAAGAATCTAAAGAAAAAATTAGAAAAGAAAAAGCAGAAATAAATAGATCTTTACAAAATGGATTGCCAATTGATGATAATAAAACAAATAGAGAATATGTAGAAGAGGTCATACTTCAGCAAGCAAATAATGATCCAAATTATTTTAGAAGTTCTGATATTTTGAATTTGAGAAATCCTGCTACACAGCTTCTTTATAGATCAATAGAGTCTGGTCTTATACCAACTAGTATGCTTGATGATTTAGAAAAACTTGCTAGTGGCAACTTAAATGCTACAGAAGAAGAAGCTAGAAATTTACTTTCTTTTTATACTCACTTTTCTTCACAACCTTTAAAAACAGGTTTTATAAATTTATGGCAAAGTACAAATTTAGGTAATGAAACAATGGCTAAACTTGAAGCTGTAATGTTAGTTTCACAATCTACTGATGCAGATATTCCTGCAATATATCAACAACTCAAGGCTGCTAATACAGCATCTATGGCAACAGCTAGGAATGAAGCTTTAGGAGGATCTGTTCAAGATTTTATTGCTAAAGAAGTTAGTGAAGCTGCAACAAATCCAGAAGCAGTTAAAATGCTTACACCATTACTAAAATACTTGTACGCAACAGAACAAGATGTAGGCCAACTAGCAACAGCAGTAAGAACATTTTATGAAAAAGCATTTTTGCCAAGTGAAGGATATATATTAGATTATGGTCACTCTACTGGAAGTAGGTCTAAGTTTTCTTTAGATGCTGTTTTTAAGGGAAATGAGGAGCTAAAAACTTATTTTGTAAATAAAGTGAATACAGAAATTATTCTAGCAGCAAAAAGAACTAACACAATTGCAAAAACTATTTCCAACTCTGATATAAAAAATAGAGCTTATTTAATGCCTTTACCTTCTTCATCAGGAATAACTGGTTATATGTTAGTAGAGCAAAGAGGTGGTGCTTTACATCCTGTTATTGATCCTACAACATCAATACCATTTCAGTTTAGTAGCGCAGAGCCAGATGTAATTCAAAAAGCAGAAGAGCTTTCTGTAAAAGAATTTAATGAGCTACCAACTAAAGAAGAAATATTTGATCTTAGAACTTCTGTATCAGAAAGAGCTAATGTTGGTGTAACAGGTACAGGAACTACACCTACTGGCGTTGCACCTGCTGGCTCAGAGTTTTTGCCAATGGGTAATTGAATATGGTTGTTGATTTAAAATATGCAATTGCTCCACTAACAACTTTACCAGAAGTTGCTGTTGAAGATTATGAGTATAATCCAACAACATGGGATACAGTAAAAGCACAACTAGATTATAGCTATGGTGGAATCATAGACTCAATTAGAAATGAGTCAAAGTTTAAACATCTTGATATGGATCTAGAATACAATCCATTAGAAGATATAGAAGGGTATGAAGATTACTTTGATTCTCTTGTTTTTGCAAAGAACAAAGATCACATGAGTATTCTTAAAAATCAAATAGATGAGCGTAATGAATCTAGAGAAGTATTAGCTCAAGCAACCTTAATACAAAATCTAGCAGCAGGTCTTGTTGATCCTGTTAATCTTATTGCTTTACCTTTTGGTGGTCCTACTGTTGGTATTGCTAGATCGTTAGCCAGAGGTGGTGCAGCCGCAGGTCTTACTCAGGCTGCAATTGAAGTGCCTCGATTAATAACTGACCCTACTGCGACAGGCGTAGAAGCAGGATTAAATATTGCAGCTACTACTGTTTTTGGCAGTATGATTTCTGGAGCAACAAGTATACCCTTAACTAAAAGAGCCTTAGCTTTTCAACAGCATGAGCAGACTCACAAAGAGTTTATAGAAGCTTTAGATATATCTGAAGAAGCAGGTAATATAACTGCTAATGATCTTGGTAGTAAACTTAATAGAGAAGATAGGAAATATGGCGGTCTTAAACAACAAGATATGATTGACTATATTAAAAAAGAAGAAAAAGAATTATTTGGTATAGAACAAAACATACCACCTATTGATGCTAAGATTAATAAAGCTGAATTAGATTTTAACAATGCTATGAAACAAGACATTTCAATAGCTGAAAGAGTAGGATTTGAAAAAGAGTTAGATGCTTTAAAATCAAAAAGAATTTCTTTTAACAAAGCTCAACAAGAATCTTCTGAAATACTTAATGAATTAAAAAAAGAACGAAGCATTAGATCATTTGAAGATGCACAGACTAAAGGTGTTAATGATCCGTATAGTTTAGACTCTAATATATTTATAGACAGTCCATTTTTTAAGTTTGTTACTACACCATTTAAAAGAGTTCTTCAGTCTAACATTAGTCAATCTGCAAAGAAATCAATGTTAAAGTTAGCAAATGATAGTGGACTAGCCTTGGCTGCAAACAGGCTTGGTAAGGTTGTTGGGCCATCTGTCTATCAAAAAGCAAAATTAATGGAAGCCGAGTGGGTTCAAACTGACGCTGTGCTAAAAAGGCTTTGGGGTGAAAGTATTGGTGAAACACCAAAAGTAAAATTAGGAATAAACTTTACAGACGTTATTGAGCATGGATCAAAAATAAAAGGTAAGTTTACTGGAACTGATAAGTCTAGAACTTATAACGACTTTCTTAAGCAAGCTAATGAAAAAAGAATAAATGGTATGAAAGGTTCTAGTGATTATGAAAATCAAGCTATTCAATCTATGAATGATTTTTACAAGTCTTGGGAAGATAGATTAGAAGATATAGGTTTGCTTGGCTCTTCTAGTAAATTATCAGATGATATAGATATTCTAAAGAAAAAAATTGATGTGCTTAAACTAAAGGAAGCCAAATACAAAAGTAAAAAACTTAAAACTTTTTATAAAAATAAAATTAGCAGATTAAAAGAGCAAATAGAAGAGAGCGAGCTTACAATAAAAACCTTAGAAGATTATGATTTAAAACCTGCGAATGAAGATGTCTTTATGCCTAGGTATTGGAACATGGCTGCAATCAAAAAGGACAGAGCAAGATTAGAACAAATCATAGCTAACTGGTATTCAAAACATCCGTATGTTTATGCAAAAGTAAATGGAAAGTATGTTCGTCAAGATTTAGATCCAGACCCAGATAGTGTTTTAGAAAGGGCTAGGCAAACTGTTGATAATATTCTTGGCATTAAAGATGTAGCCGACCCAGAAGTTGTTTCTTATGGTTATGGTAAATCAAAACATCTTCGTCATAGAGAGTTAGATATACCTAATAAACTTGTTTATGATTTTATTGTTCAAGACCCTATGGCTATTATGAGAACTTATGCTCATAAAACCGCAGGTGTTTATCAATTTTACAAAGAATTTGGTCGTCGAGGAATTGCAGATGTTCTTGAAGATCTTGAAGAAGATATGCTTATAGAAGGTAAATCTCAAAAAGACATTAATGTTTTCAGAAAAGACTTTAAGTCTATGTATGACAGGATTGTTGGTTCTCCTATGAGCGACCCTAGTCGATGGGATAATCAAGTAGTAAATGTTATGAAAGATTTTGCTTACTTAAATTATTTAGGCGCAGCAGGATTTTCAGCTATTCCTGATTTTTCTAGAATTATTATGGAGCATGAAATTGGTGATGTCGTTAAGGGCTTAACTTCAATACTAGACGAAAATGCTATGAAACTTACCAAAGCAGATAGAGAAGCCGCAGGAGAAGGTTTAGATATTATGGTTGGTAGTTCTCATTTGCGTATGACAGAACACATGAGTAATAATCCTATGCAAAATGGTGTTTGGGATGTTGCAAGAAATGTATATAGTATTGCAAACTTATTAGGGCCAATGACTGTTGTTGCTAAAGAACTAGACAGTATTGTTAGAGGTCACACTCTAATCAAGCTCTCATTAAAATTAGCAAATAATGACTCAATAAGTAATAAAGATGTAACTTATTTGGCTAGATATAATATTGATAAACAAATGGCAAAACGTATATCTAAGATGCCATATCAAAAATCTGGAAGAGAGTTACTTTTAGCAAATACTACTGAATGGACAGATGCCGAAGCTACAGAAACTTTTAGAAGCGCACTATCAAGCGGTATACTAAATACAGTAATGATGGGTACTCCTGCTGATAAACCTATTATTACAGATGGTGTAGTTTATATACCTCATAGGATTGCAAAAACATTTGGTTATCAAGAAGATTCTATTGTAAAAGGTTATTCTAAAATTGAATCTGGTTTGCTTGGCTTACCATTTCAGTTTATGAGTTATTCTTTTGCTGCAATGAATAAAGTAACTGGCGCTTATTCTCAAAATCAAATTAAAAACAGAATGTCGGGTGTTTTTGCTGCAATGGGTCTTGGCTATCTTGCAGTAAAAATTAAAACACCAGATTTTGCTTGGGAAGATATGGACACTTCTGATAAATTTACTAGGGCTTTTGATCAAAGTGGATTGTTAGCTCTTTATTCTGATTTAATGTATACATCTATTTCTACTTCAATGGCTCTTGGGCATGGGAATTATATGGAGGGATTAGTGTCTGCTAAGTTTCCTCAAGACCCAGATGCAATTGCAGCGTTTACTGGCATTATGGGCGCAGGTCCAAGCATAACGACTGATTTAACAATTAATCCTGCTATTGATTTTCTTAATGGAGATTATGGAGAAGGTGCTAAAGATTTTATTAGGAATTTACCTTTTGCTAGGCTTTGGTTGTGGAAAGATGAGATGAACTCTTTCTCATTAGGTCTTTCTCGTTCTTTTTAATTGTGCGGATAGAATTGTTTTTTGTGCGTTGCAGCTTTCTTAATTGATTTATATTCTATGCTCAAATGAGGATTTGATATGACAATTAACATAGCAGACAATTCACCACGTATTTCTTACACAGTAGCGCAGGGTGCAAGCCAAACAAGTTTTGCAGTACCATTTGAGTTCTTTGACAATGCAGATCTTAATGTATATATAGATGGCACACTCAAAACAATTACTACTCACTACACTGTTTCGGGTGGCGATGGTTCTACTGGTACTGTTTCTATGTCTGTCACAGGTGGCACTGGTGGGTCTACTGTTGTTATTACCCGTGATATTGAGCTAGAAAGAACAACTGACTTTCCTGTATCTGGTGCATTTAACATTGTAGCTTTGAATACAGAATTAGATAGGTTGATTGCTGTTGCAGCTGATTTAGATGATTTAGCAGGTCGTGGAGTAAAGCTTTCTGACTTTGATACTGCTGCTACATTAACATTACCTCTTGCTGCTGATAGGGTTAATAAGGTTCTTGCGTTTAACTCCGCAGGTGACACTCTTATTTCTCAAGAGTTAGGTGTGTGGAAGGGTGATTGGGCTGCGTCTACTGCTTATGTAGAAAGAGATCTTGTAAGGGATACAAGTGATGGAAGTATATACATAGTAACAAGCGCACATACTTCTAGCGGAAGCGCTCCATTAGATACAAATACTAATAGTTCTAAGTATAGTGTTATTTTTGATGTAGGGGCTATGTTAGTTAATACTATTAGTATGTCTGGAAACCTTACTGTAAACGGTAATACCACACTTGGAAATGCTTCATCAGATACAATTACAACAACTGGAACAGTTTCTAATTTACGCATGTCATCTACAAATGTCACAGATATTTTAGATGAAGATAATATGTCTAGTAATAGTGCAGCATCATTAGCAACTCAACAATCTATAAAGGCGTATGTTGATAGTCAGGTTGGTGCAAGCGATACACTTACTGAAATATTAGGAAACGGTAATACTACAAGTGGCACTAATATACAGCTAACCACAACAGACGAAGTACAGTTTAGAGACACAGCATTAAAAATAAGTTCTTCTGCTGATGGTCAGCTAGACATTGATGCGGATACTGAGGTTGAAATTACAGCGCCTACGGTTGATATAAACGCAAGCACTGAGGTTAATATTAGTGGCGATCTTACCGTAGACACTAACACGCTACACGTAGATAGCTCTAATAATCGAGTTGGGATAAAAACAACAAGTCCTGACAATGAGCTAACAGTTATCGGAACTGGTTTTTTTGGCGCAAGTACAGCTGGTGTTGGGCTATCTAATAGTGGTGCTGATCTTGCTGTTATTTCTGGGCAAACACCATCAGGCACATACAAGCCTCTAAAAATAACATCTAATGGCCCAACTAATGATTATGTTTATTTTGATACTACAAGCGGCATTGGAATAAATAATGATAGCCCTTCTAGCTTTAATAGTAAATTGGTTATAGGTGGAACTTCTGGTTCTAACACTATGACTATTGCAAGTGGTACAACAGGCGTTGGTAATATTCATTTTGCAGATGGAACAAGTGGCGATGCTCTGGATGCCGGATACATTAGGTATCACCATCAATTTGATAGATTAGTTCTAGGTACTGCAAGCGCTACTGTTGAGCCACTTAGGATAACAAGTAGCGGTTCTGTTGGTATTAAAGTTTCTGGTGATCCTTCTACAGAATTAGAGGTTAACGGTACTATTACTGGTACTGGTTTTGTTTCTTCTGGCAACATGACCTTTGGTGACAACAACAAAGCCATCTTTGGCGCAGGGTCTGATCTTGAGGTATATCACAACGGCACAAATTCTGTGATATATGATAACGGGACGGGAAACCTACAACTTGTTTCTGGTGGTGCTAGTGTTGATATTATCAAGGCAGGCGGCGAGAATATGGCTAACTTTGCCACCGATGGTGCAGTAACCCTTTATTATGATAACGCCGTCAAGATAACTACTGCTACCACTGGTGCTATAATACTGCATGACAATGGCAACTATGATGATGGCCTTACATTACGTTCTACTAAAGATTGGGGTTACGGTACTTCTTTATCTTTTGATGCCATCGCTACAAGTGGTGGATCTAATGCTACAGTCGGCAAGATACAAAGCCGTTGGCAGTCAACAGGAAACCACGCGTTAGATTTTTATACATATGGTGGCGGTTCTTTAACTAAAAGGGCTAGATTAGATAATGAAGGCAATCTAGGCGTAGGTGGAAATACATCACCTTCTAGCTATAACGTCAATGCCCACCAACTTGTAATAGGTAATGGTTCTGATAGCCAAGGTATAACAATCGCTACGGGGTCAAACCAATACGCTAATATTTTCTTTGCTGATGGCACTTCTGGCACGGCTTCATATGCAGGTTTTATACAATATAACCATGTTACGGACACAATAAAGCTTGGGACAGGAGGTGCGGAAAGAGTAGCTATAGACAGCAGCGGAAATGTTGGGATTGGGACAGCAAGCCCAAATAGTTACACAAATTATACAGGTTTAACAGTAAATGGAGGTTCAACTGGTAGCTTCATTGACTTTGAAAGGTCTGGAGTATTTGAAGGCGAAATTATTGCAACCGAAAATCAGTTTGGCGTAGGCGCTGTAGCAGCATCTGGTGTTCTGACTTTAAGGTCAGGTGGCAATACAGAACGTATGCGCATAGATAGCAGCGGATTGGTTGGGATTGGAACAAGTTCGCCAAATACTGCATTAGAAGTAAAACAAACGTCTGGCACTGCAACTATAAGAGTACACGCAGACCATGAATCAAGTCCACGCGCTGCTATAGAATTGATGCGCGGCACTTCGGAC
>MDTG01048876.1_pt1 | contig 13191 bp, 11 predicted proteins | sample 811421 | NCBI WGS metagenome assembly MDTG01 (sample SAMN05326645, study PRJNA326480) | marine metagenome | isolation source: seawater | place: Pacific Ocean: South East | collected 2011
GCGACGTAATGGGTTAGCTGACCATGGGCGTCATGGATGCTGCGGATGCTCTGCCACTGTGGATAAACTTCACCACTCTTGCGCCGGTTCCAGATCTCTCCACTCCAGCTGCCTTTCTGGCTAAGGTCTTGCCAAAGGGCCTCGTAGAACGCCGCATCATGACGGCCCGACTTGAGTATTGTCGGGCTTTTGCCGAGCACTTCGGCGGCGTCGTAGCCGGTTATTCGCGAAAAGGTCGGGTTGATATGCACAATCTCAAGGGCCGCATTGGTCACCAGTACGCCTTCCTGTGTGGCCTCAAACACGGCTGCGGCTTGTCGCAGCAGATGTTCGTCGTTGCGTCGCTGGGTGATGTCACTGGCAATCCCGATCAGGCGCTCGGGCTGGTTATTGTCGTCATGCAGTAATTTGCCGAATGACTCGATCCAGCGGTATTGGCCATCGGCATGGCGCAAGCGGTAAGCCGAATGAAATTGCACTTCGTTCTGATGATCTGCCGCTTGTCTGAGATCTCGACGAAATGCGGGCAGGTCGTCGGGGTGGATTCGCTCAATCCAGGTGTTCGAGGTAAGTTCGTCCACGCCAAGCAAGTGACAATAGCGCGTCGAAAAAAACGCCTCCTGATTGCCCAGATGCCAGTCCCAGTGACCGAACTCTGCCGCCTCAAGCGCCAGTTTAAGACGTTGTTGGCTGCCTCTGAGCGTGCGCCGGATTCTGCGGTGCTGGGCGTTGTAAGCGTGCAGCATCACTCCCAGCAAAAGGCTGCTGAGCAATACGAAAACCAGTCCCTTGGCTGACTGCAGCAGTTCAATGTGCCCGGCGGAGAGATGCAGGCTGCCCAGCAGGTTGTCACCCAGCAGAACCCAGGCGCTGGAAAAAATCAGGTAGCTCAGGGTTATTGATGTGGGGGTAAAGCGCAATCTCATTCCAGCGGGCTCACTGTCGGCATTGAAAGACGGTTTTGCTGATGGTTAGTTTTGTAACAGCCTGATTCAAAAGACCAACTGGTTTTATTGTGCAGGTTAGAGATAATGCACCGCGGACAGCGCTTTGGGCTCTGCCGCGTACTTATTCAAAAGAGGCACACAGCCCATGTGGTACAACGGTATTCTCGACCTTTCGGTCTGGCAGTTGGTAGCGGCTACTTTGGTAATGACGCATGTCACCATTGTGAGCGTCACTATCTATTTGCATCGCTATTCAGCTCACCGCGCTCTGGAGTTGCATCCGGCGCTCAAGCACTTCTTTCGGTTTTGGCTGTGGTTAACCACTGCGCAAAACACCCGCGAGTGGACGGCAATCCATCGCAAACATCACGCCAAGTGTGAAACAGCAGATGATCCGCACAGTCCGGTCATCAAAGGCCTGGGTACAGTTTTGCGCAAAGGCGCCGAGTTGTATGCCGAAGAGGCACAAAACAGCGAGACCCTGCGCATCTACGGCAAGAACTGCCCGGAAGACTGGATCGAGCGCAATCTCTATTCACGCTTCCCGCTCGGCGGTGTGGCGCTGATGGGGTTTATCGATTTGGCGCTGTTCGGCGTACTCGGTATTACCGTTTGGGCCGTGCAGATGATGTGGATTCCGGTCTGGGCCGCGGGCGTAATCAATGGCCTGGGTCATGCTGTCGGTTATCGTAACTTCGAATGCCGTGACGCCGCGACCAATCTGGTGCCGTGGGGCATTTTGATTGGCGGTGAAGAGCTGCATAACAACCATCACACCTACCCGAACTCGGCCAAGCTTTCGGTCAAGAGCTGGGAGTTCGATATGGGCTGGGCCTGGATCAAGCTGCTGAGCTTCTTCGGCCTGGCCAAAGTCCAGCGTGTCGCGCCAATTGCCCACCGTGTCGCGGGTAAAGGCAGCATGGACATGGACACCGCGATGGCCATTCTCAACAACCGTTTCCAGATCATGGCGCAGTACCGCAAGCTGGTGATCGGGCCGTTAGTGAAGCAGGAACTGGCCAAGGCCGATGCGTCGGTGCGTGACCACTTCTATCGCGCCAAACGCCTGTTGTCGCGTGAGCCGAGTCTGCTCAAGGACCAGCAACAAGCGCGCATAGACCGCATGCTCGAGCACAGCCATGCGCTCAAGGTGATTTATGAGAAGCGCCTGGCGCTGCAAATGATCTGGGCCAAAACCAGCACCAACGGCCACGACATGCTCGAAGCGATCAAGCATTGGATTCATGATGCAGAAGCCAGCGGTATTCATTCGCTGCGTGAGTTCGCCGAGCAGCTGAAAACCTACTCGCTGCGTCCGGCAACGGCTGCCTGATCCAGCGCGTGTTGAAGACCCGGCCACGTGCCGGGTTTTTTATGCGTTGGATAAAGCCTTGGCAAACGCGAATTGGCGGATTTTCGCCGGTTTGGGGTGTTTTGTAGGCGAGAATCCGCCGATGGCAAAGCCGTCTTGCGGCGCTCTAGCACGCCGGTTCTGGTTGTAATGCGCAGAAACATTGAGCAGCTATCGAAAGTTCTGGTCTTGGCACGCAATCTGCCATATGTTTGTCATAAATAAGCCGCCGAGCGGCCGGCAAACAATAAGATCAAGAGACATTTTTCCGATGACTATTGCCTGTTCTTACTGCTGTCCTCACGTATTTCACGTGCCTGGCTCATTGCCCGCGCGCTCAGTGCCGTACCCCGTTTACTGACCTCACAAGCAACTTACCGACGGGCCTTTACCGGCTTTGAAGCGGCGAGTGCGTGTGTGCCTGGTAAAAGCCAGCTGTCCTTTGTCTGGCATTAAAACCTTACTACTGGAGAACAATAAATGAAGAAGACCTCCCTGGCGCTGGCCGTTACTGCGGCCTCCTTGGGTCTGGCCTTGAGTCAAACTGCCCACGCTGAGTTTTTTAAAGACAGCAAAGCCTCGATCGAGGCGCGTAACTTCTATTTCAACCGCGATTTCCGCGACGAAGGCGCCAGCCAGTCGAAGTCGGAAGAGTGGGCTCAGGGCTTCATCCTGCGTGCGGATTCGGGCTACACCGAAGGCACCGTAGGCTTTGGTGCTGATGCAATCGGCATGTTCGGCTTCAAGCTGGACTCGGGTGACGGCACAGCGGGCAGCGGCTTGCTGGTTCCGGATCGCTCGTCAGGCGGCTCGCAGGACAACTTCTCTGGCCTGGCAGTAGCCGGTAAAGCCAAGATTTCCAAGAGCGTGCTGAAGATCGGTAGCCTGCAGTACAAGAACCAGGCGATTGCCTCGAGCGATGGCCGTTTGTTGCCTCAGGTATTCAGCGGCGGTCAGTTGGTTTCTCAGGAAATCGACGGCCTGACCCTCGATGCAGCGCACATTCGCGAAGTGAACAACCGCAACTCGAATGACTACGAAGACATCACTGTCACCAGCGGCACAAGCCGTGGGATCAGCACCACGGGCGGCGCCACCACCGACTCGTTCGACTATGTTGGCGGTAAGTACGCGATCAACAAAGAACTGGCTGCCGGTTACTACTATTCCAATCTGGAAGACTTCTACAAGCAGCACTCTTTCAACCTGACTCACGCCTGGGCGATTGCTGCCAATCAGAGCCTGAAGACAGATCTGCGTTATGCACACTCGACTGACGACGGACGTAGCACCATCGACAACGATGCTTACGGCATCATGTTGACATACGGTCTCAGCGGCCACAGCTTCGGCCTGGGCTACCAGAGCATGACTGGCGACAGCGGCTTTGCCTACGTCGGCAACACTGACCCGTTCCTGGTCAACTATGTTCAGATCAGTGACTTCGCCAACAAGGACGAGAAGTCCTGGCAGGCGCGTTACGACTTCAACTTCGCCTCTGTCGGCGTGCCGGGTCTGACGTTCATGACCCGTTACCTCAACGGTGACAGCGTTGATACTGGCGTTGCCAACGCTGCCGAAGGCAAAGAGTGGGAGCGCAACACCGAGCTGATGTACATCTTCCAGGACGGCGCGCTGAAGAACCTTGGCGTGCGCTGGCGCAACGCGACTGTGCGCTCGAACTTCGCGAAAGACATCGACGAAAACCGTCTGATCGTCAGCTACACCCTGCCGCTGATGTAAGCCGGCAATCAGATGCAAAAAACCAGCATCTGCTGGGTTTTTTGTTGCCTGCGATTTGGACGACTTAGCCGGCCGGTTGCTGCTGGGTGATGCAGTGGATATTGCCACCGCCCAACAGAATTTCGCGCCCTGGCACCATGACTACGCGGTGCTCGGGGAATACCCGGCTGAGAATCGCCTCGGCTTCGGCGTCCATCGGGTCGTCGAAGCGCGGGGCGATAATGCCGCCGTTTACAATCAGGAAGTTGACGTAGGAACCGGCAAGGCGAACTTCCGGGCTGCGCTCTTGCGAACCTGCCACCAGATCAACGCCTGCACACTCTTCTTCGGTGGCGTGCAGCGGGCCGGGAATTGGCATCTTGTGCACGATCAGCTCGCGGCCTTTGGCATCCTTGGTCGCTTGCAGTACGCGCATGGCTGCCTGGCAGCGCACATAGTTGGGATTGCTCTCGTCATCCGTCCATGCCAGCAACACTTCGCCCGGACGCACGTAGCAGCAGAAGTTATCCACATGGCCATCGGTTTCATCGTTGAACAAGCCGTCCGGCAGCCAGATAACTTTATCCACAGCCAGATGTTGGCTCAGTACGGCTTCGATTTCTTCGCGGCTCAGGTGCGGGTTGCGATTGCGGTTGAGCAGGCATTCTTCGGTGGTGATCAGCGTGCCTTCACCGTCAACGTGAATCGAGCCGCCTTCAAGCACAAAACCTTCAGTGCGATAACGCTTGCTGAGCTCGATTTCGAGGATCTTGCTGGCCACCTGATCATCGCGGTTCCACGGCGAATACAGGCCGCCATCGAAGCCGCCCCAGGCATTGAATGCCCAGTCGACGCCGCGCACTTCACCCTGGCCATTAGTGACGAATGTCGGGCCGGTATCGCGCACCCAGGCGTCGTCCGTGCTGATTTCGACCAGGCGGATATTGGCGTGGTCGAGGCGGGCGCGGGCGTTTTCATACTGTTCGGCCGAGACGCACACTGTTACCGGTTCGAACTCGGCAATGGCTTTGGCCACCGCGCTGAATGCGAGCTGCGCAGGTTTGCCGCCCAGGCGCCAGTTATCCGGACGTTGCGGCCAGACCATCCAGGTTTGGCTGTGGGGCGCCCACTCGGCTGGCATGTGGAAACCGTCGGCACGTGGAGTAGAAGTCAGGGTGGTCATAGCGTCACCAACACATTTAAGCGAAAAGAAATGCGCCCCGCCGCAGCGTGCGGGGCGCGAATTATTGCGCAAGTTACTCTGACGCCAGGTGGCCGTCGAGAGTCTTCAGCGGGCCATAGAGATTCGGGCGGCGGTCGCGGAACGATCCCCATGCGCTTCGGGTGTGCTCAAGTTTATCGAGATCGAAGCTGTGTACCAAAATACCTTCTTCGGTCTCGTTGAGCTCCTCAACCTTGGCGCCGAATGGGTCGGCGATAAACGATGAGCCGTAGAAGGTGATGTCATAGTCGCCTTGTTCTTCACGGCCGATGCGATTGCTCGCCACCAGTGGCATCAGGTTCGCGCCGGCATGGCCTTGCTGCACACGCTGCCAGTGATCGCGCGAGGTGATGTTGGGGTCGTGCGGCTCACTGCCGATGGCGGTCGGGTAGAACAGAATTTCGGCGCCGAGCAATGCCATGCTGCGCGCGCACTCGGGAAACCACTGGTCCCAGCAAATGCCCACACCGATTTTGGCGTAGCGGGTATCCCAGACCTTGAAGCCGGTATCGCCCGGATTGAAGTAATACTTTTCGTGGTAGCCGGGGCCGTCCGGAATATGGCTCTTGCGATACACGCCAAGGTTGCTGCCGTCGGCATCGATGATGGCAATGCTGTTGAAACGCGCCCGTCCCGAACGCTCAAAGAAGCTGATCGGCAAGACCACCTGCAACTCTTTGGCGACATTCTGAAAATGCGCAATGGCCTCATTGGTCTCGACCGTTGTGGCCAGTTGCAGATAGTCCGGGTTGGGCTTCTGGCAGAAGTACGGTGTTTCGAACAACTCCTGAATCAGGATGATCTGCGCACCCTTGGCGGCGGCTTCACGCACCAGTTGTTCGGCTTTGGCGATATTCGCTCCGCGGTCCCAAGTACAGGCCATCTGGGTGGCGGCGACGGTTACGTTGCGTGACATGAAGCACCTCTTATTAGTTTTTGGGCAGATCAATAAGCCCCGGGCAAGCCTCAGCGAAATCCGATTTTTGGCTTGGCGGAGGGAAAGCGCAGTCTTTATAGTCGATAAAAATCTGCTTTAGAAGCGATTATTTTCTATTGGTAGACGTTAATTGATAAATATGCCGATAAATATCGATTTAAATTCGGTAGGCGAAACCCTTCGCGCATGGCCGAATCAGATCGGCCACAGATCAGGAACAGGCTTTGGGGCGGGCTTTAGAGCGGCTCTGGGCGCTTTGGCAGCAGTGGGGGCAGGTACAGGCTCAAATATGCGTCAAACACGCGCATACCTTCTTCTGCGAGGCGTGGGCTGATGGTGCCGTGCAGTTGCACTGAGCGTGCATACACGCGGTCGCCCAACTCCATGGCGAGGGCGAATACATCGATATCGTCCGGCAAAGGCGGCAGCATGAAGTGGCGTGCGAACAGATTGCGCATTTGCGCGCCGAGTTCGATGTCGTGCTGGCGGTCAGCCTGAGTGATTTCACTGAGGCCATGTTGCGCCAGAATCAGTTGGCGGGCGGCAGGGTCGCGGGCATAGATGGCCAGCATGCGCTGCTCGACAATCGCCGAAAGATCGCGCCAGTCGCGCAGTTGTGTATGTTCGACAGGTTCTTGCAGGCAGGCGCGAAAGGCTGCGTGAATGTCTGCGGTGAGCGCTTCGAGCAGGGCCGGCACGCTGGCGAAGAAGTGGTACACCGAGGAAGGTGGAATGGCGGCGCGTTCGGCGACGTTGTAGATCGACAGGCTGGCAACGCCTTGTTCGGCCATCAGGTCACGGGCGACGGTAAGAATGGCAGCAATACGGGCCTGGCTGCTGGCGCGGGGTTTGCGGACAGTCGTCGTGGGGCGCGGCATGATCGGCTCTGGGCAAAAAGCCCATTGGACGTTAATCCAAGGGTTAAGGCAAGTTCAGCTGAGGGCTGATCGGCTTACAGAATAATCGGCTTGTTCGGCAGCTCATTCGGGTTGGGCACATTCGGATCAGAAAGGTACTCGCCGAGTATTTTGTGGGCCTCGGCAATGCCGGCGAGGCTGCCTTCGCGCCAATTACCCAGAGCAAACTGGCTGCACATGCGCTGGCAGATTGCATCCCAGCGGGCTTGCTCGACGTAGCGTGAGACGCCGCGATCGGCGACGATTTCGATACGATGTTCAGACAAGAGCAGGTAGAACAGAATGCCGCTGTTGTGTTCAGTATCCCAAACACCTTGCTGTGCAAAAATCTGCTCAGCCCGACCCCGCGAATTGACCCCGGCCAGTACCTCGGCGAAGGACAAGCGTGACTCTATGGCAAAGCGAACTTCACCAATGTGTTTCGCCTCGCCCGCGCCAATAGCATCGCCGATCTCCGTAAGCAGAGGCTTGGGGAAGCAGCGCTTGAGCTGGAACCAGCCGCCAAACACGTTACTGAATATGCGTTTGAATTTGATCATTACCAGCTTCCCGACGAACCGCCGCCTCCAAAACCACCACCGCCGCCGCTAAAGCCGCCGCCACCCCCGAAACCGCCGCCACCGCCGCCGAATCCTCCGCCACCAAAGCCGCCCCCGCGTCCGCCGCCTACAGCGACGCCGCCATACGGCAACAGCATGATGAACGCGCCAATGGCCCCGCCAATAAGCGCTGCCGTGAGGCTGCCGAGCAGAAAGCCGATAAAGATCGAGCTGATCAGTGCACCAAAGCCCATGCGCAGAATCAGCGGGAAACCGCGGGCCAAGCCGCGCAGCACAAAGGCAATGGCCAGGCCAATGAAGCCGATGTCCAGGAAGTCTGTCGGTTGTGACGATGATGCGGCCCGGCTGGGCGCAGGCAGTGGTTCGCCGTCGATCAGCTTGGTCAGTGCGCCAATGCCGTCGCGGATACCGCCATAGAAATCGCCCTGCTTGAAGCGTGACTCGATGTACTCGCGCTGGATGCGTGCAGCGGCTGCGTCGGGCACGGCGCCTTCAAGGCCATAGCCGACCTCGATGCGGTCACGCCGGTCATCCTTGGCCACCAACAGCAAAATGCCGTCGTCGGTGCCCTTGCGGCCAATCTTGTTGGCTTCGGCCACCGCCAGCGAATAGCTTTCGATGTCTTGCGGCTGGGTGCTGCTGACCATCAACACCACCAGCTGCGCACCCTTGCGCTTCTCCAATGCGACCAGTTGGCTGTCCAGCTCGGTGATCTGCTCAGCCGTGAGGGTGCCGGTCTGGTCGGTGACATGGCGTTTGAGAATAGGCACCTCTGCTGCTTGCGCGCCGTTGAACGGCAGGCAGAGCATCAGCAGGGCAGCGCACAGCAACAGGCGCGAACGCCACGCGATAGCCGTCATCATGTTATTGCTTGGCAGGTTCGGCGTTACCGAAGTCAACGGTCGGCGCGGTGGAGATTTCTTTCTCGTTCTCGACACTGAAATTCGGCTTCACCGAATAGCCCATCGCCATGGCCGTAAGGTTGTTGGGGAAGGTGCGGATCATGCTGTTGTACGCCTGCACCGATTGCACATAGCGGTTACGTGCCACGGTCACCCGGTTCTCAGTGCCTTCAAGCTGCGCCTGCAGATTCTGGAACAGGCCATCAGCCTTGAGCTGCGGGTAGTTCTCGCTCACCACCATCAAGCGTGACAGCGCGCTGGAAAGCTCGCCCTGCGCAGCTTGAAACTGCTGAATTTTTTGCGGGTCGTCGAGGCTGTCGGTGTTGATCTGCATGCTGCCGACCTTGGCGCGGGCCTCGGTGACTTCGATGAAGACCTTTTCTTCGTGCTGGGCGTAGCCCTTCACGGTATTGACCAGATTGGGTACCAGATCAGCGCGGCGCTGATACTGGTTGATGACTTCCGACCACGCCGCTTTGACTGCTTCGTCCTGGCGTTGCATATCGTTGTAGCCGCAGCCAGTGAGGCTGGCGCCAAGCAACAGCAATAACAGAAAGTGGACAGTTTTCATGGGCGCTCCATTGAGGTGGGATCGTAGTCATGAGGCTCGCGCCAGCCAAAGTTGACGCGTTGTGAGCCTCCAGCTCGCACTCAGGGTAGCGGCATTTGCGCCAGCCTGCAGACATAACGTTAGTTGGTGTCGGGCAGGCGGCAAGTGCTGGCACGGATTACGGCGCGGCGGTGAACTGGCTCCAGACCTCGTCACGCGCGGCCTTCTGTTCCGGCGATATGGTTTTCAGGGTGTAAAAACGCCGCTTGATATCCAGGCTTGGGTACAGGTCTGGCATGGCCTGCAGCTCAGCTGTGAGGAATTCTTTGGAGTCTGCGTTGGCGTTGGGGTAGAGGGTTTCTGTGGTGATTTCGGCGGCAACTTTGGGCTGCATCATGTAATCGATAAAACGCAGCGCCAGATCCGCGCGGCTGGCCGTTTTCGGGATCACCAGGTTGTCGATGAACAGTACGGTGCCTTCGCTCGGAACCATGAACTCTACAGGCTGCCCCGCCTGTTTGGCCGCGAGTGCATCGCCGACCCAGGCCATGGCCATGCACAGACTGCCGTTTTGCAGATCTTCGATGTAGCGCTCGCTGTCTACGTAACGCACCAGTGGCCGCAACGTCGCCAGCGCATCGCCGGTGCGCTTGATCCGGCTTGGCGGGCTGCGTGAGAAGTCCCGGCCCTGATAATTGAGCAGCAACGACAAGGTCTCGTCGGGCGCATCAAGCACGCTGATCCCGCAATTGCTCAGGCGTGCGCTTTGCTCGGGGTCGAACAATACGCTCCAGCTCTCCGGCAGTGGTCCGCCGAATGCGGCCTGGGCTTTTTGGGTGTTGATGGCCAGGCCAACGGCGCCCCACAGATAGGGCACGGCATATTTGTTACGCGGATCGACGGCGGCCAGTTTGCTCAGAATTTGTTTGTCGAGATGCTTGTGGTTCGGCAACTGACGCATGTCGAGCGGGAGGATGGCGCCGGTTTTTATAAGCTCGGGAATGGTGTCGTTAGACGGCACGGCAACATCGATCGACGCGCCGCTGGCCATGATTTTGGCCAATTCGTCGGCTGTGCTGAAGGTGTGATAATCGACCGCGATACCGGTGTCTGCGGTGAAGTCTTCAAGGACTTGCGGGGCGATGTAGTCGTTCCAGTTGTACACCACTATCTTGTCTTCAGCGAAGGCCAGCAAGGGACTGAAGGCAAGCAATACAGCGGCGAGCTTATGGTGCATGAGTATCTTCCTTTGATCAGGTGCTTCCTCGCCAGTTGGCGTGGCAATTAATGTCAGGTCTTGGCGCGCACAGAAACGCTCCAGGCCGCGCTTGCAAGGGCGGCAAAATAATCAGTACTGGGCAGATCCTACTGGATAAAAAGACGCCGGCTCAATGGCCGGCGTCGGGTGCAGCGTCAAACTGTGTGCAAGTACCAGTTGTACTCGAGGTCTGAAATCGAGTGTTCGAATTCAGCCAGCTCACTCTCTTTACAGGCGACAAAGATGTCGATGTATTTCGGGTCGATGTACTTGGCCATGATCTCGCTGTCATCCAACTCGCGCAGAGCATCACGCAGGTTGTTCGGCAGGCTTTGCTCCAGTTGCTCGTAAGAGTTGCCTTCGATTGGCTCGCCCGGCTCGATCTTGTTGGTCAGGCCGTGGTGAATACCGGCCAGAATCGACGCCATCATCAGGTACGGGTTGGCATCGGCACCGGCGACGCGCTGCTCGATACGCACGGAGTCCGGGCTGCCAGTTGGCACGCGCACGGCTACGGTACGGTTGTCCAGGCCCCAGCTCGGCGCGTTTGGCACGTAGAACTGAGCGCCAAAACGACGGTACGAGTTGACGTTCGGGCACAGGAACGCCATCGAAGCCGGCATGGTTTCGAGGATCCCGCCGATGGAGTGGCGCAGTGCATCGTTGGTGATCGGATCTTCCGAGGTGAAGATATTCTCGCCAGTCTTCTTGTCGAGCAAGGAGATGTGCACGTGCAGACCATTACCTGCCTGACCCGGATACGGCTTGGCCATAAAGGTCGAGTCCATTTCGTGGTCGTAGGCAATGTTCTTGATCAGACGCTTGAGCAGCAAGGCGTAGTCGCAGGCCTTGAGCGCATCTTTGGTGTGGTGAAGGTTGACTTCGAATTGCGCCGGAGCACTTTCCTTGACGATGGCGTCTGCTGGCAGATCCTGCTCTTTTGCAGCTTCGAGCATGTCTTGCAGGCAGTCGACGTATTCGTCGAGGTCGTCGATCAGGTAAACCTGAGTCGAGTGTGGACGCTTGCCCGAGATCGGCGAACGCGGCGGCTGCGGACGGCCGTTAACGTTCTCCTGGTCAATCAAATAGAACTCGAGTTCGAAAGCGGCGCAGATAGTCAGGCCTAGTTCGTCGAACTTCTGGATCACCTGGCGCAACACTTCACGCGGGTCGGCAAAGAATGGCGTGCCGTCCAGCTCGTGCATGGTCATCAGCAATTGCGCGGTAGGGCGCTTCTGCCAAGGCTCGTTGCACAGTGTGTCAGGGATTGGAAAACAGATACGGTCTGCGTCACCGATATCCAGACCCAGGCCGGTGCTTTCCACCGTGGAGCCGTTGATATCGAGTGCGAAAAGGGAAGCGGGAAGATTAATACCTTTCTCGTACACCTTATGAAGACTGGCGCGTTCGATGCGCTTGCCGCGCACCACACCATTCATATCTGCAATAAGAAGGTCGACGAACTGGACCTCAGGATGTTCCTTAAGGAACGCGTTCGCTTCATTAAGCTGAACGGCACGCGGGGGTACCGACATGATGCAACACCTATTTTGTTAAAAATATCAATCATGCGAATGCACGGGTGTGAGTCAATCTTAAACCCCTTCGCCTGTCAAGCTGGGCTTATTGTGCACTCTTATGGTGCCTTGCGGCCCTTAATGGGGCGTTTTAGGCCCCTGTAGCGGTGCGCAAAGCCTTTGCCGACAGGGTGCTCAGTGGGGTGTGTTCAATTTTTTACATGCCTATTGTGAAATAAAATGAACAAGGCTAAGCTCGGCTCAAACCCAAAACAGCAAAAAATAAAGGGTGTCCCATGTCGCGCCTGCCGATAATCGGCGTAACTTCTGATACAAAGCTGATCGGTTCTCACAACTATTACGCTGCTGGTGACAAATATGTCCGCGCCGTAGTTCTGGGGGCTCAGGCTTTGCCTCTGATCATACCGTCGCTGGGTGAGCTGCTGGATCAGCCTGCCTTGCTCGACAGTATCGATGGCCTGCTATTTACCGGCTCGCCGTCCAACGTAGAACCCCATCATTATAGCGGCCCCGCCAGCGATCCCGGCACTTTGCACGATCCTGCGCGTGACAGCACCACCTTGCCTCTTCTGAAAGCCGCTATTGCCGCCGGGATTCCTGTGCTGGGCATTTGCCGCGGGTTTCAGGAAATGAATGTGGTATTTGGCGGCACATTGCATCAAAAGGTTCATGAAGTTGAAGGATTGATGGATCATCGTGAGCCGCAAGACTCACCGGTTGAACAGCAGTTCTCGCCGCGTCATGACGTCGCTGTACAGCCAGGCGGTGTGCTGGCTGCCATCGGTTTACCGACTCAAATCACTGTTAACTCCATTCATGGTCAGGGCGTTGAGCGTCTGGCGCCTGGCCTTCGAGTAGAAGCATTGGCGCCCGACGGATTGATCGAATCCTTCTCCGTCGAAGGTGCTACGAGTTTTGCAATAGGGGTGCAGTGGCATCCTGAGTGGCAAGTGCGATCTAATCCGAATTATCTCGCCATCTTCCAGGCCTTTGGTGAGGCTTGCAGGAAGAGGGCGGGGCAACGCTGAGACGACTATTAAAGCCGTCTCTCAAACCCTGAGGTCTCTATGAGCACCAAACTAGACCAGCTATCCAGCTGGCTGAAAGAACGCAAAATCACCGAAGTTGAGTGTCTGGTCAGCGATCTTACCGGCATCGCCCGGGGCAAGATTTCGCCGACAAACAAGTTCATTGCAGAAAAAGGCATGCGCCTCCCCGAGAGTGTGCTGCTGCAGACTGTGACGGGCGACTATGTCGAAGACGACATCTATTACGACCTGCTCGACC
>MDTG01303529.1_pt1 | contig 13191 bp, 14 predicted proteins | sample 811421 | NCBI WGS metagenome assembly MDTG01 (sample SAMN05326645, study PRJNA326480) | marine metagenome | isolation source: seawater | place: Pacific Ocean: South East | collected 2011
ATAGTTAAGTTTGATTTTTTCGTTTCAAGGGAACATTTGTTCAATATCCCATTACAATTAAAAAACTATGCAAAAACTAACGTAATAAGAGAATTAGGTGATGATCACCCATTTACTTATAATTTTCCTAACCTTATCGCTGATTTTATAATTGTTAGAAAATCGAATGTATCTATCCAATTACTCAAAGAGTGGGAAAATGCGTGTTTAAAAGAAGAATGGATAAATGGTGAACAATATGGTGAATTGCATCCTAGTTTTAGATGGAGTTGTCCCGAACAATCTATACTTGGTGTAATTATGGCAAATTGGGTAAGAAAAAAGATACATAACATTCCTGAACATTATCCATTTATTGGAATTCCATTTATTGGAATTAAGGGAAGAAATATAAACAATATGTTTTTATATGATAAAAACCGAGATTATGATTATCTAGACCTACTGAAGTAAGGTACAAGGTTGGAATCGTGATATAGAAAATATGAAATTGATCATTTAGGATAGTTTTATCATTATTATTAATAAAATGAGTGAAATGGTCGATAAATTATTTATGAAGAACTTATCATCCGAGTGTTCGTTTAAATTTAATCAAAAACAATCTGAAGCATATGAGTTAATGCTAAAACGGAAAAATGTATTTTTAACAGGGCCCGGAGGGGTTGGTAAAACAGTGGTTATTAAAACTTTTAGGACAGTTAATGCATCACTTAGAAATATAGGAATAACATCGACTACTGGTACCTCGGCAATCCTTTTAGGTGGAACTACTTTACATTCATTTCTGGGAATTGGTTATGGTACTGATGGTGTTGATGTTTTGTACAGTAAAATAATGAAGAGACCTTTCTTGCGAAAACGTTGGATAGAACTTGAGTGTTTGATAATAGATGAGATTAGTATGTTAGATCCAGATTTATTTGATAAACTGGAACAATTGGCTAGAAAGATTAGGCAAAGTCTGAGGCCATTTGGTAATATTCAGTTGATTTTATCCGGGGATTTTCTACAACTACCTTGTGTAGGTACTGATACATTCTGTTTTGAGGCGGAAAGTTGGTCTAAATGTGTAACAAACACGATATATTTAACTGATATTATTCGCCAAGACGACAAAATATTTCAGATATGTTTAAATAATGTTCGTATATCCAATATTAATCAGGAAGTTCGCGAGTTATTGGATTCACGTAAAGGAGTAGTTTTGGAAAACGACTATGGTATTAAGCCTACCAAATTGTTTGCTACTAATTATGATGTAGATAGAATAAATAATTTAGAACTAGACAAGTTAGCGCTTGGGGGTGAGGAATTTTATCAGTATGATATGGAGATAAAGGTTTCCTCTTCTTGTTCTAATAAACAAGCAGCAATGGAAAAGTTCAAGAAAAGTTGTAATGCACAAATTGAGTTACAATTATGTGTTGGGGCGCAGGTAATGTTATTGAAAAATTTGGATCTAGATAATGGGTTGTGTAATGGAAGTAGAGGTGTCGTAACTAAATTTATAGATGAAAACCCCATAGTCCGTTTTTTGAATGGGGAAGAGCGAGTTATTATGCAGGATATATGGGATGTAGAAGAAAATGATAAACATGTGTTACGAGCCACACAAATTCCTCTTAAAGTCGCATATGCAATATCTATTCATAAAAGTCAAGGGGATAGTCTTGATTATGCGGAAATAGATTTATCTGATATTTTTGAATGTGGACAGGCGTATGTTGCCCTATCACGTATTAAAAGTTTGGAGGGATTAAGTATAATAGATGTAGACTATGATAAAATAAAGTCGCATCCCAAAGCATTGGAATTTTATAATAATTTATTATGTCTATAATTAATAAATGGATCCAGAAAGTTCTACTTACGCTTTTTATGAGAATATTGGAAAGCAATATAAGGCTAATTTTAATAGGAATTCAAAAGGTATTACAAATTTTAGTAAATGGACGATTCCAATTATGGGAATTTGTTTTGTAATAATGTTTTTATATAGTTCTGTTGATAACAAAGTTTGCGGTCGCATTGATAAAGAAGATGATGATTGTGTAGATACAAAGAAGTCGAAATGTGATGAGAAGTGTTATCCGTATAGAATGTTATCAATTTTTCCTGGAGTAGTTGCAGGGATTACAATTTTAGCGTTCTTAACTTTTATATTGAATAATTTTATCTATCAAAATATGAGTGATTTTGCCGTAGGTTGGCAACTTCAAGTAGCAAACCCGAGTTTGAAATAAAATTGAGTATAATTTTTTATTATAGGATTCTATAATAAAATGCGTATCATTATTAAAGATAAAGGACTGGAATTAAAATCTAAACGACGTTTTGATAGAGCGAATGCCATGTTACAATTACATAACAAACATGATTTATTTCAAAATCCTGATTTGGCTAGGGAAATTTTAGATAAATATGCTCCACTTTCGGGATTGATATTTGAGGGGACACCTGAACAATATAAAAAACAAGCAGCGTTAGTTTATCAAAGACCTATTAATAATTCTATTATAGTTGTAACAGATAAATATTTTGATGGTTTTATTAATAACAATTTTGAATTTGATCCTAACAAACCAAAATTACCGGATAATGAAGTATATGAACTACATGTAGAAAAAGATGCTAGTTATTCGGTAGAAAGTCCAATGTATAAAACAGTTAGGTCATATTTGGTAAATCGGGATAATGGTAGTTTGGTAGAAATTGATAATTCAGATTATATAGAAGACTATGAATTTGATTCAGATATGTTTTAATAAAATCGATTTCTGATTATAAAAATACAAGAAATGTTTAAGGTATGGATTGCTCAGTTTGTTGCGAAACTATCAACAAATCAACTAGGAAGGCTATAACCTGTCCTTATTGTGAATATGTCTCTTGTTTCACTTGTTTTAAAACATATTTACTAGATCCTAGTAAAAATGGTGCTGACTGCATGGCATGTCACAAAGAATTATCTCTGGATTTTATATCAGAAACAACGCCAAGGTCGTTTCATAATCAATTATATCGAGATAAAAGGGCGAATGATTTATTGAGTCAGGAAAGAAGTTTGTTACCAGATACTCAACATTTGGTAGAACAACGTAAAATGAGAACTTTGCATGATAAAAAGATTGCTGACTTACGGGAGGAAGAGGCCTATATTAGACAGCGATTAAAAGAAATAGCAAGGGAAATTAATTATCATAGATATGGATGGCAGAATGGAGATGAGTTTGATGAAACGGCAGAAGTAGAGAAAACTGAACGTAAGAAATTTATTATGGCTTGTCCGGCTGAGAATTGTAGAGGATTTCTTTCATCGGCTTGGAAATGCGGAACTTGTGAAGTATATGTATGTCCGGATTGTCATGAAATTAAAGGTTCTAGGACGGACACAGAACATACGTGTGATAAAGATGCAGTTGCAACGGCTAAACTTATATCTGCGGAGACTAAGAATTGTCCACAATGTGCTGTACCAATATACAAAATTGATGGATGTGATCAAATGTGGTGTGTTGAATGTAAAACTCCGTTCTCATGGAGGACAGGTGAGAAAGTTACTGGTATTATTCATAATCCTCATTATTATCAGTGGCAACGGGAGAGAAATAATGGAGTTGCTCCACGAGTTCCGGGAGATAATATAAATCCGTGTGGGGGTTTACCGTGGGTCGAGGTGGTAACTCGTGTTTATCGAGAGAGGGGAATAGTGTTTGAGAAAATTTATGAATGTCACAGGTTGGTGGAACATGTTCGTTTTACTATATTACCGAGATATCCTGTAGATATTAATGTAAGAGATAATTCCGATCTTCGAGTATCCTATCTTCTGAATGATATATCAGAGGAACAATGGGTTAAACAACTCAAAACTCGACAGAAAAAATCGGAGAAAGATAGGGCTGTATATCAAATATTAGATATGTTTATTGTTACAATGACAGACATATTTAATAATTATGTGAACGGTGATTGTGATAATATTGGTGAAGTGGCGGAGAGACTTCGACTATACGCGAATAGGGAACTACAAAAAGTAAGGAAGAGATATGCAAATACAGTTCCACATATTACACCACAATGGAGTTGCTATTAAAGATATGAATTTTTATTATGTTTTAACATAATAAAATGGCAGAATTGGCGTTTTTAAGTTCAGTAGCAGACACAACTGAAGTTAATGATGAAAATAAAAAACAGTATCTTTATACTCCTCAACAACAAAAAGCCCTTAAATGGATAGGTGTAGGTATTCAATTTATATTGTGGTTATGGGCTCGTAGTGTTGCGATGGAAATATCTGCTCCTACACCTGATTCTAGGGCTATACATTTAATGTTTGCGTTAGCATCACCTAGTCTATATTTAATAGTTGCATATACACAACGAGGGTTTTGGTCTGATTATCCGAGACGTGCCCCTTTGTGCACTCCCATTATAAATTAATATGTGGTGTTTTTAAGTTGTTGGTAACCCATAGAAAAAAGTTCCATTTGTTCTTTAGATTTAAGATGAAAATGAAACATTTTATGATCGGAGGGTTCTACCTCTATAATTGTGCATTTTTCTGGGTTGGTTTGTTTAATCTTATATCTACTACTTTGATCACACGGTATACAAATTAATTTGTATAAATATTCCAACATATCAGTTTCAGCATCCGTCTTAATTTCTTTATATTTGGTGGTGAATATTACTAAACCTAGAACTTTATTTCCCGATTGTTCACCAAGAAGAATCGGGAAATGTTCTGATATACCCCCGTCAATATAAAAACTATGTCCGTATTTAAATTGTTCAAATATAAAGGGTAAATTAGAAGTCATTCGTAGAGCAGTAATACAAGGAATTTTTGGATGGGTTTGTTCTGATATATATTCGGTACAATTTTCTGTTAAATTATAAGTAACACATATAAAATTTTTCTTAAAATTTTGTTTAATATCGGATATTGTTGGTAAATAACCTATTTTATCAATAGTCATTCTTTCCAGTATTTCTTGAATAGAAATAAATGAAGATGCACTTTTCCCTTGTAATATTGCAAATAAGTTAAATTGAGGAATTTTATCTAATAATTGTTGGGTGCATATGTATAAAAAAATTTCTATAGGAGTATAACCAATAATTAAAAGATAATTTATCATTGCCCCCGCTGAAGTACCGATAAATGTGGTAATTTCTTTATGTTTTCCATCATCATATAATTTTTGAAGAGCACCTAACATAATAAATGCTTTTGTTGATGCCCCAGATAATACTAAAGTATCATAATTTATAATAGACATTTAAATATATTGGGGATCTCTTTAGGTTATTAAATTAAGATTAATTTAATAAAAATTTAGTTAGTATCTAATATTTTCTTTAATAACAATATACAGATTACGGCTAGAACAATAATAGTTATAGTATATGGTGAACTATTACTTTTATAAAACTGCGAACATATCGGACAATTATTAACATGATCCGCGACTTCTAGACAAGTGGGACTATTATGTGGTAAATTATACTTATCGTTGATAGATTGGTACATTTGTGCCATATTATTCTCCATATTTGGTTCGGGAGATTCATAACCTTCATAAGATTGAGCCATTGGATTCGGTAAATAGTTGGGGTTAAAATGTTGAGATGCTGTTCTAGGATCAGATTGAGTTATATTTTGACTTACCATACCTGCTTCTTTTGGAATATCATGTCTATTTCGTAAAAATTTCTGATATTTTTCTTCTACACCTTGCATTCCACTAGGCGAACTACTGTTTTCTATATCATCAATAGTAGGTAAATGTTCAATTAATGTTGTATTACCATTAGATGCTGTTGAATAACTCATTTTATTATATAGATTAATTTTTTATTCACAAAAACATTATATCATTTATATCGATTTCTTTATTATTTACAATTAATTCGTAAGATTGAGATAAATAAGGATTCTTTTGTTTAGTGATAATAGACTCTAAAATATTATTGAAATCTGTCCCAATATATTCATCATTATCAGCAATATTAACTTTATCTTTCTCGGGTTTAAAAACTATCTTAACACCTTTCTCTACTAAATTTTTATATTTTTTTGTCTTTTTTAATGTCTTAAATTGTTCATAATCTCCTTTAACTGTTACTTTAATATGATCTTCCGTAATTGGTACATCATAATTATCCACATCGTCTACATCAATATAAACATTCTTCTTCCGTGGTAACTCAAGATCTATCTCTTCTGTAACATAGTTTTCTTCACTAAATGTTAAATATGCTATTATATTTATATCCCCACTTTCTCCAAAAGTATGTTGTAGTGGGGTCCCTGGATAATATATGTTTTGTTGAATTTTCTGTTTAGAATGAATATGTCCTGATATTATCAATGGATTATCCACATGCCATCTATCCCCTTCTACAGATACTTTAGCCTCCATTTTACACCCATAAAGTTCTTGATGTGCAAAAATACAAGTTGCATCTTTCCACTCATCCTCTACAGTATCTAGGGCTTGTATGAATGATCCTGTACATACATAAGGAATAAATACAAATTTTAATCCTTTTATTTTCTCCACAATAACTTTATCTACTATTATGGTGTTTTCCCATTCTTTCATTGCATTCATCCAATGATTTTCTGTTAAAAATTGCTTATTATTAATATAATCATGATTTCCAACTAAAATATAAGTTGGTGCTATGATTCGCATACTATGTACCAATTCATAGGCCTTGTTTAGTGCTATAGTGTGCAATCGTTCATGTGTATGTAATAAATCACCTGCAATAATTATTATATCTGGCTGCTTTTCTTTCACTATGAATACTAATTTTTCCATCAATAATTCCACTTCTGGTATATTATCTATCTGAATATGTGGATCACCTATAAAAATAGCAGTTACTGTCATTTCTATTATTATTGATAAAAGATCAATAATAATCAAATTTATAAATTAGGGTAAACCTCTATTTGGACCACATACGCATCATAGTTTTACCCATATAAAATATACTAATCAATAAACCTAAACTTGACATTATTAACCATAACTTATCCATTATTGGTGGCATAGATTTGTTAAGCCACCAATAAAATGATGTGTATAATCCGAATAATGAAATCATAGGTATAAAAAAACCTATCCAGAAAATTGTTTGTGAAGATGCCATTTATTATTAATTAGAAAAAATTTATTCTTCCATAGGAATATCGGCATTACGTGCTTCATTTTCAGAAGTTATTGTAATAGATCTTAAACGCTCATTCATTCCTTGTTTATTCGTCTTATTATCGTTATTTTCTGTTCGGAATCTACGTATCATACGATTCAATGCGGTCGGTGGTTGTTGATTCAAAACTTCTATCACTTTATCTAGGGTAATCCTATTATTAACACGATCTAATTCATGCCATTTGTGACACTCTTTAATAACATTAAATTCCTCAGTAGGAGCAGTAACAAACTTTTTCTTGATGTATCTCTGTACATAAGCGTGATAAATATTTTTAGCAACATCATAAATGTAATTTTCCATTTCGTCAAACACATTTTCCATATTAGGATATAAATGAAACAACATATCGACAACACGTCTATTTAATCTAGTCTGTAGATAACGAAATTTAATACTTGGCTCATTACCACGTGCCCGGAAAAACGAATTATAATCTCTATGAATAATTTTATACTGAAGATTATTAGGAGCAAAACAAATCACTCCTTGATGATGATGTATATCTATCCCATTTACATGTGCAATTAGTTCATCTACTGTAGAAAAGTTATATTTTTCCGGATATGGAATATCTATATTTATATCCATATTCAGATTACCATCAATAAATGTTCCCACATGAAACAACTTTGGGTTAGATACAGAACATACAATTCGATTTTCTTCTGTTGGAGTTACTAAAAACATATATTGCTTATTTTTGTCCAAAGTTCCCTGAAATCTATCAAGTAAATTCTCTTCCCCATCGGGGATTCTTTCCCGAAATTTTTCATTATTATCATATAAAGTCTCTAGACATCGTTTAAAACATGTACCAAATGACTCCCTAGATGCCCATTTACTACGAAATGCATTTAACTTACGATGAGTACTAATAAACCATCTCTGACCAAAATAAAATAATCTAATCAAAGTACCCTCGTAAGAAGAATAAAAAGAACATTGACCAATAATAGTCGATAAATGTTCTCGTATTGGATTTTCATCAGTATGAACTAATTCCATAGTATAGGGAAACGCTTTCATTACTAATTTATCTTCATTAAATACTACACCTCGACACTGTCGAATAATATTATTATCATTATTATTACATTGCACATAACAATATAATTCCAACCCCATATTCTCATCCTTATCTGTAAGTCTAATTTTATTTCCCAAAGACTCAATATCTTTTTTGGTAATCTCGGAATCATTAATTGTGGTCGATTTATCGGTAATTACCATATCATTATTAGGTGTAGACATAGTCTCTTGCCCAGATTCGTTAAACGTTGCCATTCGAGTATTTATAATTTATACTGTAATTCTTAAACCATCTTTTACATTAATATTATTCTTAGAATAATATTAAGATAAGAAATTATCTAACTAAACAACAAGGGCATCTTTGTATAGTTGGAATACTTGTACATTCCATACATACCAATCCATCATCTTCTTGGGACAATTGCGACAATGTGAGCATATCATTACCATTAGTTTCAAGTACTGCAGGAATATCCATATCCTTACATTTATCCAACAGATAAATAAGAGAATTAAAACTATTCCCCCAAATTTCTCCTTCCCCCAAACAAGCATGTCTGTCTTTTTTGGCCCCTAATTTTACTTCACTGTCATTCAGATGCAATAGGTAAAAGTAACCGAAACCAATAATACTGTCGAACTCTGCAAACATCCTATCGACTTCTTCTATTTTACTAATATCATAATCACCCTGACCCCAAATATGGGCCGTATCTACACATACTTTAACATGCGGTTTTTGTTTTTCATCGATGTTGTCTAGTATTACTTTAATTTCCTTAAAGTCTCGACACAATTTGTTCCCCTCCCCAGCGCAATTCTCTAGGATCACAGTCGAGTTTGGAGGAAAATTTATCTTATTAATTGTTTTTGCTATTGCAAGTAGTCCCTCGTGACGTTTTGGGTTGGCCCCTGGATGTATTACCACACCTTTACCTATTTTAGCCATGACACCAAGTTCATATTCTAGTTCCTTCATAATAATTTTAAGATACCCATCAACTTGGGTATTCCCAGACCAAGCCAAACCGTCTGGTGCTGATTTACCAGCAAAATTGGCCACGTACGGGAAATGAGTATATATATTCATAGGAAAATGTTGGATTAGTTTTTTCGTGTTCTCTATATCCTCGTCGGATATACGTTGTCGTCTAATACTTTGCGGACTTCCCATGAAGAACTGAAGAGTGTACATACCACAGTTGATTCCGGTCAAAACAGTGGGTTCGATAGTTTTAGAGAATGGGATATGTGCACCCACATCCCAGTTAACTATATAGATTGTGTCGTTCATCTCAGATGTTTATTATAAATGAGTCATTTATAATCGATTTTAATTATGTTTATTTAGAATAAATATGCAGGTGTTTATAAAAACTCTTACTGGTAAAACAATAACCTTGGAAGTTGAGCCCACCGATACTATCGAAAGTGTCAAACAGAAGATACAAGATAAAGAGGGGATCCCACCAGATCAGCAACGACTAATATTTGCCGGAAAGCAATTAGAAGACTGTCGAACAATTTCGGACTACAATATTCAGAAAGAATCAACTCTGCATTTAGTTTTACGTCTCCGAGGAGGTTTTTAATTACTTTTATATTTCTATAATATAAAATGTCCGCATTGAAAAAATTTAGTAAAGATGATCAAACCGGATTCAGAAACAGAGTTATCTGGTGTGATAATAGAAGATCCCTAAACAATTTAGGACAATCTTCTGGTGTATCTAATTTAGGATCAATTCAAGGTTGTGGAGTATTATCTCAGAATATGGCTGTTAATGAAGGAATGTGTGATCATATATTTGATCCTGAACATTTAAAATTATGTGAGGCTGCAAATGTTGCAACGAATATGGCATCTTCTGCAGTTGGTGGTGGTGCATTAGCTGGTGGTGTGTTCAAAAATCCATATGCTGCGGCTGGTGGTGCCATTATTAGTGGAGCAACATCCGGGATCGCAACTGCAGTGAATGATAAAGAGTCTTGTACCGCAAAAAATGTGTTGGATCATTGGGGAGATGAAGCATCTGATCATTGTCCAATACCTGCAGCATTAATAGCCAATCCAACGTTAGATACGGCACATAAGTTTGGTATTGTATGTGGCAATGATAAAGATGGTAATGAAAAAACTCCAATAGGACATTGTCTTGACGCGGAAAAAGATAGCGATACGTGCTTGAGTCATTGGAGTTTGGGACAAAAATCAACCAAGGGAGATGATCCGGAAATGCCTTATGTACATTGTATGTGGAATGACAGATATAAAAGTTGTACTGCAAATTCTACACATCCTTGTAATTTTGTCAGAAGCATGTACAATCAGACTGATCCACTTGATCTTTGGAATTTACAACAAGCACATGGTGGAAAATATGTAGAATGTGATTATGATGCTGATGAATATGATTCTTATATAGAACCATGTCCTGAAATAAGTCCAAACGGTGTGGATAACAGACCATTGCCTGAAACTTGTTCTCCTCGTGCGGGTAGGGATACTGGTGATGGGGGATATGATTATGATAAATGTTCTAATACAATCTATTGTGGTGAAACAGATTCTGGTAGTGATCACATATGTTCTGATAATGTAGATAATATTTCAATAAATTATATGTATCATAATGATGATGAAATAGCACGGTGTCCGTGTGAATTCGAACCAAACCCACAATATAGCGTGGAAGATCATTGGTATAAGAATGGATATTATCGTACATGTACTAGAAAGCCGGAACATGTGGACCCTACTTGTTCGGGAATTACTGATCATTAACTATATTTTATAAATAATATAAGGTATTTAAAGTTGTCCGAGTTGAATGTAAAATGCCACCATTAAAAAAGCAAAATATTAATATAATCAAAGTCCCTTTAAGGTCAGCACCTCTTGATAGACCACAGGTATTTCCTCGTATGCCCAGATTGTATCTTGAATTGATAGAAAATAAGTCAAAAATTAAACAAGATTTAATAGATAAGGAGTATATTGCAAGTGAAAGTCCTCGTGGTATAGAACAAGTACCTAAGGAACCTTTTACAAAACGATTAGATTTATTATTAAGCGACGATGATAGTACAGTAGGAGACAGGGGCAGGGATAGGGATGATCGGGATAGGTATGATCGGGATAGGGATGATCGGGATAGGGATGATCGGGATAGGGATGATCGGGATAGGGATGATGTTAGATCTAGGGATAGTCGATCAACTGTATCGGACTTATCCATACATGAAAATAAAGAACGGGATGATGAGAGTAAAGATACGGATGATTTATCAATGAGATTAAAAGAATTATTGAAAGATGATGGTTCTGTTGATTCAGATATTACTCTAACTCCTAAGAAACGTCATACAGTAGACAATAAGTATAGTAGGCATAGAGATAATAATGGGTATAGCACTACACGTGTAAATATAGAATCACAAAGTGGTAAACATTTTGCTAATACTGCACCAACTCTAGCAGAACTAGAAAAACAAGGTGGGTATTTACCTAAAAAAGAACTTCGAGATATAAATCAACCTAGTCGAACCGATGCAGAAGAAGAGGATGGTAAAAGAGAGATGTTATTTAAATTTGATCTATTGAAAAAATCCTATCCAGGATCTAATATTCCTGAATATACTATACATACCGATTACAATACTTTAGAAAAGTCTTATAGTGATGTTGTTCGTAGATTATCATTAGATTCTTCTGTAGAAAGTTATAAAACTTATTTAGTTTATGGATTCATGGGTTGTGAATTTTTATTTGGTAATTTTTTAGGTTTTGATATGCAAGGATTTACTCAACAGCAGATCATCTCTATGAATTCATATGAAAAATTATTAATAGAATTGGGTGAAAAATCTTATGTACCCACACAGTCTAAGTGGCCTGTTGAAGTTAGACTATTATTTATGATTATCATGAATGCAGCATTCTTTATTGTGTCTAAAATGATGATGAAGAAAACTGGATCCAATTTAATGGGTATGATAAATAATATGAATGCTAAACCTAATGTAAATAGCAATCCTCCAGCACAGAAAAAACGTATGCAAGGCCCTACCATCAATGTGGATGATATGCCCTCTGTATAATTTTATATATTAGTTTAATATTTTACAATTATTAAAATAAATTATTATCATAAAATAAATATGTATGAAGAAACACGTGCAGAGTTATTAAAACTATCTATTGCTCAGTTAAAAGTAGTCGCTAAAAAATATGGATTAAAAGGTTATAGTGGATATAAGGCTGCCGATAAACCTATTTTAGTTTCTGAAATTATGAAAGTTATTAACGCTGCTAAAAGAAAATCTCCTTCTAGAAAATCTCCTTCTAGAAAATCTCCTTCTAGAAAATCTCGTTCTAGAAAATCTCCTTCTAGAAAATCTCCTTCTAGAAAATCAGGACATCGAGCATCTGCAAGATCTAGACTTAAATATGGTCTAGAATGTGATATGGATTTGAAAAGATGTAAAACTGGAAAATTTTTAAAGGCTGATATTGTTAAATTAGCACACAAATGTGGAGTAGATGATACAGGTTTGAATAGAAATGACTTATGTGATGCTATAATCTCTGGTCGTTCTTCTGGTGACGATGACGATGACGATGATGACGTACCTCTTAAGGAAGTATTGAGAAGAAAAACTAAAACCCAACCTAGATCTACTGCTACTGGTAATGAGACTCCAGAACAATTACGCAAGTTTACACGAGAAAAATTATTAGAGTTATGTAAAAAAGTTAAAGCACCTTGTAAAACGAAGCAAGTCAAGGAAGACATTATAAAAACCATAAGAGAGACAATGAGAAAGAGATCCACTCCCCAACCAACCCCTAAACCAACTCCCAAACCAACTCCCAAACCAACTCCCAAACCAACCCCTAAACCAACCCCTAAACCAACC
>MDTG01357869.1_pt1 | contig 13191 bp, 15 predicted proteins | sample 811421 | NCBI WGS metagenome assembly MDTG01 (sample SAMN05326645, study PRJNA326480) | marine metagenome | isolation source: seawater | place: Pacific Ocean: South East | collected 2011
TATTCATAATAAATTTAATAGCGAATGGGGTGTCCGTCCGATTAATTTTATAAATGAAAAAACATTAAATGAAATTTTTAAATTGTATAATAATAAATATACGATTATTTATTTAAGACCTGGGAATAAAAATATTGTCACAGATAATAGTAAGGAATTTAATTTGAATGAAAATCCTTTATTGGAACAATATAATATTATTAATGGTAATAAATTGTATGAAGAAAGTAAGGAAAAATATAACATAAATAATTTCAATCATTTTCAATTATTGATACATGCTAATTGTAACCATTTTATTTCTGTTCAGGGGGGTAATGCCGTATTAGCAAGTTATTTTGGAGGTAAAAACGTTATATTTGCCAAAAGGGGTCAAGAATTAGGTTCTTGTTCGTATGAAGGTCATTATAAAAAATACTCAAATTGTAAGATATCCCATTCCAATAATTATGCTGATTTTATTAAATTAATAAAAAAAAACTTTTAGGTACGTTTACTCAAGTGAATGCGTTTTGTCTTGGGTCTGGGTGTTCTTCTACTCGATTTGCTTTTAGATTTAGCTTTCGATGTTTTTCGTGAAGAAGAACGCTTTGATTTTTTCTTTTGTGCTAATTTTTTCTTTCTTGATTTTTTCTTAGCCGATTTCTTTTTTTTAAGTTTTACAATTTTAATAGGACGCTGACGTTTCATAGTTACCACATGTCGTCTTTTTTTTGGCTCTATTTTGTAAACTTTTCTATCAATGATATAGTCATCGTATAATCGTTCTTCAAGAGGTTTTTTTACACTTTGTTTATGAAGTATTTCTGTTAAATCATCGTTATCTAAAACAATGTTATAGCGATCCTTCTCTCCATCGACTGTCACATCTAAATCAATATCTGCTAATTCTCCATCATAATCCATATTCCAATTAACATTGCTACTATGTCTATCTCCATGCTTTTGTAAATATAATTTGGCTGTTCCGGTGCTTTTTGCGTATGTATTCTCCATTTATATATAAAAAGATTAAATATGTCAGATACGAAAAAAATTGACTACGACGACATTTTAGCGACAATGAATTTGATCGTAGAAAACGGACAACTTCGTATCATACGTGGAAACCCTAATGAAAATACATTACCGAAAAAAATAGATTTAAACAAGAAACCAGAACCGACAGCTGAAGAAATAGAAGAAGAGAGAAGAAGGGATGAGGTGGAAAAAAAAGAGGAAGAAAAAAAACGTATAGAACAAAGACGGATTATTCTGGGTCTTGAAAATGCTCGGTCCAGGAACATGAAATTTATTAACAATTATCCCGAACAAATTGTTCAAGATATACCACAAAGGACCACCACTATCTTTCCTATGAAGAGATAACCTATTCTACTTAAAGACATACCAAATAGAATTACATGTACGATAATCCTGCTTCGGAACTACTGGCTGATAAATTCGGTCAATTCGAAACATGTATGCATCTTAAAATTTATGTAGAAAACGAAGAACTAAGAATTAAATATATTGAAGCTGCTAAGAAACATAATGAAAATATGACTAAGAACGAATATCCAGACGCGGGGTTTGACATATATGCTCCTGAAGATTATATTTGTATTAGTGATCTTGTTACCAAAATTAATTTTGGGATAAAATGTTCGGCATCACGTATGAATTGGACACATCCAAATTTTATTAGGCACACAGGATATTATATGTATCCTCGTTCAAGTCTTTCAAAGACACAACTTCGTTTAGCTAACAGTGTTGGAATAATTGACAGCGGATACCGAGGCAATTTGATTGGAGCTTTCGATTGTTTAAGTAAAAAAGGTGAATACAAAGTGTTAAAGAATGATAGACTGGTTCAAATTTGTTCTCCCGACTTAGCTCCTATTATGGTAGAAATTGTAGATACAGAAGAAAAGCTTGGAAATAAAACAACTCGTGGGCAAGGCGGTTTTGGGTCTACCGGTGTGTAAATTTATACAACTACATATTCAATCGTGTTTACAATTTCAAACAATACATTGTTTCCAATATGAGACTTCATTTTTCCATAAACGCTATCTTTGTTAAAATTAGTATTCATTAATTTTATAAGCACCTTATTGTATTCAATACTCAATGTATCATTATTTGCTATCCTATCAGAATTTTCACATCTCCATTTTGTAATTACTTCCATAATGCGCTGTAATATTGTATTTAATATTGCCACTATTTCTTTTCTTTCCATTAAAACCCACATTCTACCACCACCATCGCCAGATATTTTACAAACATATATTTTGCCGTTAATCATCGCAATTGGTGACTCTACTTTGCGAATATGCCGATCAATAATAGTCATAAATATTTCTGTTGTTTTCTTTTCAAACAACATAGATATGTCATCATTGTCCACGTGAATTTTACTCAATAACTGTTCATATGTATATTCTGGGCGTATATTCTTAGCAAGCCACTCTTCACCATTTATCTTACATTTTGTATAATTCATTGTAACTTTTTCCATTTTTTCTATTGACTTCTGTAAAGTTGTATACTTCAATGCCAATGCTTGTGTAATGCGAACAAGTTCTTCGTGACAAGGCATACCTTCTAATTCTTCGCTTTTTACATTCTTTTCCCTTGTTGATAATGATAAGATATCACATAGTAATTTGTGGTTTGTTAGAGACGTTTTATTTGTAAATTCTTTACTACAAGAAGGACATTGATACATCTGTTGGTATTCTATTCAATACTGATGTAAATTCATTTTTTAATATTAATATATATAAATGACAACTCAAGTCCTTATAGATCATCAACGACGTTTCAATTGTAGAAATGGTCGTTCAGCTACAAAACTTACCGGAAATACACCCTCTCAGCGATATCAGAAACTCAAGCTTATGTATAATGCTGTGCGTGTTCCATCGTCTGTTTATACCATGAATTTAGGTGCTTTAAATGTTTATGAAACACCACAAGTAGAAAGACAGGGAGTAAACTGGAACCAGATGAGTGATCGTAAGGAACCTCATATTCAAGTTGCGGGATCAAGTGGTGGTAATCCTGGTGGTAATAGCACCAAACGATCAGTAACAAGATTACGTCCTGGTGCTCTGTCTCCTGGAGGAGCAGGTGTGGACATTAAACACAATTCTTATGAACGATATTTGGCAAGATTGAAAGGCAAAAAGCCCTTGCGTCAAGAAGCGACACCAAAAGCATTCAAAGAAAATAATTTACCATTTAACCGCGCTGCTCCAGTTTACGGAGGAAAGATATTTAAGGTAGGTATTATTGATAAATGTGTATGTGGGCCCGATGAAAATCGAAAAGAGTTGTATGCTGATGAGGGCAGTGGATGTCTTGCTCCTGCCATGTTTGAAGAACTTGAAAAATATACCAAAAACAAAACACCATGTGAACCTATATGTGATCCCACTAAAAACCAATATTACGGATATTCTTCGAGTAATAGCTTTTTATTACAATGTGAACAAGATGTTCAGTGCGGAGATATTATTCCTGTGCTATAATTATCAAAAAAATATCTTTACTATGTCTATATGCCTCGAAAAATATCAATGATGGTATCCACAACTTCTCGTTATCAACCTTACACATCGCCTGTCACAACACCTCCTCAAAAGGTTATGGCTGCTCGTCCAAAAGGACAAACCATTGGAGGTATGCGCATGAACCTTATTGAGCGTATACGCCATACACCTTCAGGCTGTAGTTCTTGTGGGGGACGTTAAGAAATGGGTGAATTAAAGGAACAATATTTTATACTACATTTTTATGTAAAACTATAGTATAAAGTCAGTCATGCAGATCTTTGTCAAGACACTTACAGGGAAAACAATTACGCTTGAAGTTGAGCCTGGAGACAGCATCGACAACGTGAAAGCCAAAATCCAGGAGAAGGAGGGTATTCCTCCTGATCAACAACGTCTTATTTTTGCTGGAAAACAATTAGAAGATGGTCGCACATTAAGTGATTATAATATTCAAAAAGAAAGCACATTACACCTTGTATTACGTTTACGCGGAGGAACTGGAGGCAAGGGTAGCTTATATCCTTACACCGCATCATCATATAGAACCAACAAAGCATCTAATTTTTCCACGCTGTTTACCACAACTGATTTGTTGTATAACAAGACTTATAACAATTGTAAGAACACCTTGTGTTTTACGCAAAGTAAAGGAACTTTTATACATAAACCTCACTCAAGCACAGGAATGGTTGGCACAACAGCTGCCGCATACCGTAGTCGTAGAAAAAGAATATAACTTAAAAAAAATGAAATCAATTGAATACTTATGCTCATAGTAGTTAATAAGTATCCAATTATTTACAGTTTAGTATTTCCAACATGAGCAATTTTATGAGAGGTTTGTATCCCAACCCATCTTCACAACCTATTGATGATGACAGATTGAGTGTATATATTCCCTATGTAAATAGTTATCATAATGATAAAACAGTATACGAAATCTTCAATGAAGCCGATATTGGAGAGGTAAACCGTGTGGATTTCATCCCTCATAAACAGACTGATGGGTATGAAATGTTTGTTCATTTCATGCCATATTACTCTGACATAATGAGTGAAATTATCCAGAAGCACTCAATGAATGATGCCTATCGTATTAACATTCCTGGCAATGAACAATGGATAATCTGTCGGAATAACAAGCCTGTCCCAGATACAAAAATGAACATTCATCAAGTAGCAAAACATTCAAAAGAGCTCGATTATAAGCTTAGAGAACTTCGCAAAGCTCTGAATATTATTCCTGAACTTACGACAACACTTCATACGCTTAATGCTCGTATTAAATATTTGGAAGACCCAGAATGGTTAAACGATGTAAGCAGTCCTCTTACTATGGATGATTTATCTAATGTTTCGCAGATGAATGATAATCAGACCCGACCAATATCATATAATAATTCTACCCCAGCATCTCCAATTGACAATTATGCGCCCATAACTCCTACTATCGATTGGTCGACCCGAACAAACACTTCATTTACTAATATACCTGAATTAAATGATGATAGATATTATAGTATGATGGATATGGATTCTACTGCTTAAGATAATTACAAAAAAAATAAAAAAATAAAAAACATCACCTACTGGTGCTGTTTTTTTAGTGCTTTTTATTCAGCGATTATGTCTCAGAAGTGACGTTCGTATCTGGGCACACAAACTGAGTAAACATCTTCTCTTTAACATTTGGTGGAGGTTTGGTTTGTTCGTCATCGATAAATTTATAAAATGAACGCACTTTCTTATTGGTAATCACTTTTTGAAATTTAAAATCTTTCAAGTAAAGACCTTCCAAAGTTTTCACACGAGATAAAGCAACATACGTTTGACCAGCTTCAAATACATCGTTTCCAACATCAATTTCGGCCAGATCCAATGTAGCTCCTTGGGCCTTATGAATAGTAAGTGCCCACGATAACATTAGAGGAACTTGAGAAACACCAATGTGTGGTATTGTTTCACTTATCCACGTATAGGGACTTATTGTAAGAGGCACAGGAATGTTGTTGAATTTTACAACTGGTAGTCCTTGTTCACTGAAACGAAGAACAATACCTTGGCTACCATTACACAATCCATAACCCATACCAGCATCTTCTATATTTACCGTACACATCACTTGAGCACCTGGTTTTAAAACAACTTTGGAATCACCAGGCTTACTGTTTTCAAGATAGGAAAATTCAAACAATATTTCTTGTGGTGTATATCGCTTACTTTGATTTGGTTGACACACCTCATGAACACGAACAATACCAAATACACGTTCTTCTCCATCTATTTTGGTCATTTCGGCATAATTCACAGCATCAACACTACTACGCTTTGGGAAAAGTCTTGTTGGTATAATATCACAACTGGTATCAACTTTTTTTTTTATTTGTTTCATAAGTGTTTCATAAGAACTACGTTTTAATTTTCCTTCGCGTATTTGGTTCAATATACCAGCATACATATCGTCCGATTGCCGAAATATTTTTGTTAAAACAATATGATTTGGGATACAAAATGTTGATAACCAGTATTCACTCTCAAAACAGAACTGTCTTGTTTCAACATCCTCTTTTTCGCCTACAGGAGGTAATTGGTAGAAATCTCCAGTAAATATCAATTGAATTCCTCCAAATGGTTGCCAATCTCGTTTACGCGTTGCTTTTCCAATTTTGTCCATTAATTCAAATAGTTTTTTAGACATCATACTAACCTCGTCCACAATTAACACGTCTGTAGACACCCATGCTCCTCTTTTGTATCTGTTTTCTTTTATTCGGTCAATAATATCGTCTGTTTCTCCCACACATCTTCCTAATCCTCCCCACGAATGAACTGTTTTAGCATTACATTTAAGTAAAACAGCAGCACACCCAGTCATCGCACAAACAGATATCTTCTTATGGTTCTGTTTGGCATGTGCGTAGATAATGCGAATAAGCTCTGACTTTCCAGTCCCTCCGGGTCCGGTAACAAATATATTTTCTCCTCTTTTATATTTTTCAAACGCAAGTTCTTGTTCATTAGATAACTCCATCTTAAATCCTTAACTATATATTGTCATCATTAACTATCTAATTCATTTTTAAAAACAATTATTCGTTATGTAGTAATTAACACGTTAAGGCGTAATTATCACTTATGTGTATTTCAATCTAAAAAGTTTTATCAAATATATATATACGAAATATGAGCAATTTTGATTTAAACATACAAAACTATTCACAATCTGAACTCCAAGAAATATTTGATCTTCAGCCAGGTTATCAGATGAACACACTATTAGAAAACGAGTCTAAGCTCATTGAAAGTATAAAAAAAGATAACGATGTAAATGAAAAAACTCAAAAAGCCACATTAGACTTCATTGAAAAAGCTAAAATGATACTGGTAACACAAGTATCTCCGACTATAAGCACTTTCGATTTGAAATCAGTTCCTACTTCTGTTCCACCTAACTTGTACGAACCCACACACCCAAGTCGTTATTTTCCGCCTATTGAAAATCCTGTTGTCAAACAAAATCGCACTATGATCGTTAATATTGATTCACGATTCCGTGAAAGTTATTACACCTCACAGTCAAGTAACTTTCATGTAACTCTGCCTATGAAACTGGACGGTGTTGTATCTATGGAGTTAGCAGCGATTGAGTTTCCACCAACAGCATTCTTTTCTGTTAACAAGACGCTTGAAAACAACTACTTTTGGTTACGAGCTGGTTCAAACAGTGCTGGAGACTTAGAGGAAACCGTTGTTGTTCTTCCAGATGGAAATTTTACACCAACTGGTGCTTGTGATATTATTAATGGATATTTACAAAGTCTTACCACTACAACCTATTTACAGTATATATTCTTCTCTATTAATCAAGATTCTGGAGGACAAAATGGTTCTGGGCAACTCATTGTAGCTGTCATTGAGACCTACCCTTTTGGAACACCATTTAACTTTCAAATAGATCTTCAGGCATCGATAGATGGTGAAGCCGATTACTCAACACCATTACCTTTAAAATTAGGATGGAGACTTGGATTTCGAAATGGTATATACGTAGAAAACTCCTCCTATCTATCTGAAGGTGTTGTCAATTTATCTGGCGCTTCTTACATTTTCTTAGCTGTTGATGATTATAACAATTATAGTAATACTTTCTTCAGTGCGTTTAATGAGTCATTGCTTAATAAAAATATATTGGCACGTCTTGCTGTTCAATCAAGTCGTAACGCTGCTATTACATTCAATAACATAGGACGTATTACTACAGCACGTCAATATTATGGTCCTGTTGACATTGAAAAACTCCAGATACAAATGCTTGATGAATATGGACGTATTATCAACTTAAACAACATGGACTTTAGTTTTGTTCTAAAATTTTCCACTGGAACACAAACTGGTGCTTGGCCTGGTGATGGTGCTGCGGCATAATAATTTCAAATTGAGTATTCAATTCAGTGAAATTATTTAAAGATTTAAAAATTAAAAAAAAAGATATGTAATTATTATAATGAAATTATCGTTTGTTGTGTTTGATTTTGATGGAGTATTTACAGATGGAAAAATTATATTTGATAAAAATGGAAACGCTATGAAACATTATCAAGCCAAAGATGGAATGGGAATTTTTAGATTACATGATAATGGCTTTGAAATAGGCGTTATTTCTGGATGGACTGATAACATTTCACAGCAAGCAATTCTGAAGCATTTAAAAATTAAAAGAGTATCTTTAGGGACAAACAACAAATTGGAAATTTTAAATCAATGGTGTAAAGAATTAAATATAACTCTTGACGAGGTTGCGTATATGGGTGATGACCTTAATGATCTGATTGTTATGAAAGAAGTTAAACTGGTTGCTTGTCCAAACAATGCTGTTGAAGAAGTAAAAGAAATAGCAGATTTTGTATGTAAAAAAAATGGTGGAGAAGGAGCTGTTAGAGAGTTTTGTGAATATATATATGAGATAAAGAATAGACATAATTTGAAAATTACAGCAGTTATACCATGTAGAAATGGAAGTACAAGATGTAAAAACAAAAATATCAGAAAATGGGGAAATACAAATCTACTACAAAATAAAATAGATATTTTAAAAGCAAGTAAGTACATAGATTATATTTTAGTAAATACTAATGATGCTGAAGCAATTAATATAGCAAAACAAAATGATATATTATATTTTAAGAGGGATGATAAATTATGCATTGATGATGTTCCACCGGCTAAGGTTCATGTAAACCTTGCTGAAAATATAAATACAGATATATTTTTATATAATTCTCCTGTTTCTCCTTTTATAACAAGCAAAACAATTGATAAAATAATTGATTATTGGAGGAATCATCCCGAGTATAAAATAGTAAGTGCATCGACATCAATTAAAAACTTTATATGGGAAGATAATAAACCTTATAATTTTAAAATTAATAAAGGAATTGTTGGAACACAAGAATTAGATAATAAATATAAGTTTTCTGCAGCAGATTCTGGATTAATAGGGTATAAAAAAGATATAATAAAAAATCAATGTTTATTTGGAGACGGTAATAACATATTTATGTATGAAATTAATGAATTAGAATCAATTGATATAGATTGGAACTTAGATTTTGTAATATCAGAATCATTATTACATAGGTCATTTAAAAATATAGAACTAGTTGAAAATTATATGAAAAATGACAAATTTAATCGAACTAAATTATTAGACTGCACTATTCGAGATTCTGGATATTTAAATAATTGGAACTGGTCCTACGAAACTGTGAAAGATTTTGTTTATTATATGGGAGAAATAGGAGTCGAGTATTGTGAAATAGGTTTTATTTTAGATGATAAATTTATTGAAAAGGGAGCGGGAATTTGGAGAAGTATAAATAAAGATTTTAATATTGTTAACCGACTTAAAAATGAAACAAACACAAAAGTTAAAATTGCAGTTATGTTTGATATTGGTAACAAAAATGAAATATATTATGATGTTGATAAAATACCATTACAAACTGAAACAAATATAGATCTAATAAGAGTTTGTTGTTATTATGAAATTTTAAATAAAACTAAAGATATAATTTATAATTTACATAAAAAGGGATATAATTTAACCCTAAATGTAATGTATGCGTCACATTTAAATCAAACAGAAATCAGTTACTGTAAAAAATATGTGAAAAATCTTCCATTAAAGTATTTATATTTTGCTGATAGCATGGGTTCATTAACTCCTAATGAAATTAATAAATTTATGATAAATTTAAAGGAAATACATCCTATAAAGAATGGTTTTCATAATCATAATAACCAAGGAACAGTTTTTGGAAATTTAATAAATTTGTTAAATTGTAACATTGATATACTTGACGGTACAATATCAGGTTTTGGAAAAAATGGTGGTAATGCTAATCTTGAGCAATTTATCATATACTTGTGTTTGAAAGAGAACTACAATTTAAAATTAGAACCTCTATTAGAGTTTTTAGAAAAAATTAAAGATTTAGATTTTGGAGAAACCAACAAAATTAACATGGTTGTTTTAAAAGAAATGCTACAACAATTTATGAACGTTCATTCATTATACTTAAAACCAATTAAAGATAAAAATCTGCTTGAAATTTTTAACACCTTAAAAAAAATAGAGAACAAAAAAAAACAGTGGTGAGGTAATGGTATATGGTGCTTAACAAATAAACGATTTTACTTGTGATTTTTATTCTGGTTGTATTTTATATGGCACACGCTTTTCAAATAATACCAGCTAAACCAGCATTTGGAAATTTTTCAAAAAAATACGACTACTCCGATGTCTTGGAAAACAAAAAGACAAACGCCCTAAACTGTGATTGTACACCATACGGAAATGTATGGTCATCAAGTGATCTTCAAAGAATACGAAAAATAACTCGTCAGAACTGCTGTGAACAAGGAGGTTGTGATGTGTTACCATTTAACAAAGCAAATCTCCAAGTTAATTTAATTACAAAATCATATCAGGCAAATGTATTAGTTTTAGAAAAGAAATCTGACCCTGGTGTTCCATCAAAAATTGATCCTACACTTACTCCAATATTTGCCTACTTTAATGTTGATCCACAAAATAAACTTGTCGGTGATAAACCATGTGGAATACAAAAATACATTAATTACATGATATTGGACACAAATGCCTTCGTGGAATCAGAGTGTAATGACGAACCTGACTACTCGCCAGATTGTTCTTGTAAACCATGAATGTAATACAAGTCTAATATATTTTATACAAACTATAGGTGCTGATTGTTGCTAATAATGTGATCGATAATACAACAAATGATTTTTGAATTAATTGGTCGTATTTGTATTTATTAAGAACATTACACACTGAATATAGCAGCCCATAATTATGTTGACCACCATATAAATTGTTGTCTATCTCTTTTATTGGTTTTAAAAACGGAATAATAGATGTAGACGAATATGAACGTTGTCTATCATCAGGATAATAAAGTCTACTGGGATCGACAAAGTAACCCCATTCAACTTCATAGGCTTTTGTTTTTTTTGTTTTATATGTATTTATGTTCGTTTTGGTTTCCGGTTGGATTATTGATGGATCAGACTCTTTTTGTTCTTTTCTTAAAATAATTCTCCATATATTAGTTGCTATTACATACGGTGAATTGATGAATATTTTTTGATATACAGGTATAGTTTTCGTATTGTTTACAAGATTGCCACCACTATTACTTTCTGCTATTAACCCAGAAATAGTAGGAATCCTACTAAGAGATGGAGTTTTTATAAGTTTTTGTGTCATTTTAATTGTATTTTCCTGCTATTTATATACTTTTAAGATATTTTTATTTCATTTTTATTATTAAACGTAGTATAGGTCTAATAATATTAAATATATTTATTCAAGTATAATAAGAATTCAAGCATATGGAAATCGAAATACATAAATCTCAATCTACGCCTTTCATTTTAGATAATGAACCTATAAAAAACCTATTCCAAATCATACTTACTTTGGACCTTCAAACAGGCATAAACAATGTAGAAGTATTTACGTCTGGTCATTTATTATTTAACGAAAATACAAAAAAATGGGAACAACGTATCCGTCTTGACAAACATCAATTACTAGACTGGAAGCATAAATGGTTTATTTACCCTCATTATAATCACATAGATTACATCTTCAATTATAATTCTGAAAAATTAAAAGTTCACGTGATAACTAATTCAGCAGACGATATGACGAATGGTCAGCGTGTAACATTTACAATGGAACATAAACATGATAATGTTCAGTATATAAAACTTCCTATCTTTTTGCCTGATGAAAATGATGATGATGAAGGAATACCTGTTAGTAAAGGTATAATTGATAATATTTATAAATATGTTGATAATGAGACATATGATTTATCACCACGAACATTAGATATGCTTGAAAATGGTCAAATTGAACGTCCAAAATTATCACGCTCGACTAATAATTTATTAGATGAATATTAATTTATTTATAACGATATAAATAAATTATTTTCCATGTTTTGGTCCTTCGTAATTAGCCCAAATCCCAATAGGTATTTCTTTATCGTTTTTTTTACCATTTAAAAATTTAAAATTATAATTATTAGAATTTCTAATTTTATCTAAAAAATTAAAGTCTCCATAAAGACGTCCATCAAAACGCAGGTCCTTAGATATTGATGAATGAAAACAAAAACATGCCATATCAATTTTTCCATATTTAACTGAATTATCTTTTGGTAAAACGTCTCTTCCTTTATGTATTTTTATTTTATAGATTAATACATCATTTTTATTAGATATCCTACATTCATTTGCCAAAGCTTCCAAAAAATTATTATCTATCAACTTACTATCATCATCTAAAATTATAATCCAACCGCCATTTACTGCTTCTATTAACGTATTTAGATATAAGTTATAAAATGCTTTCCCTGCTGATTTATCAGGAACGACTTTTATAACATCTTTACTATTATTTAAATAATTACAAGCTGGATTATCACAACTTTTAATATGTCTTATATTTTTATAAGTCTGAGAAATAATACTATCTTCTAATTTTTTAAAAAGTTTTGGTCTTCTACCGGTTCTTGTTAATATATTTATCAATACCATATACTAATGGTATTGATATTTTTTTTGAATTATTAATTCATCCAATATGGAAATTCCTTCGGTAATTCAGGGATAGGAGTTTCTGTTAATCCCCAGATAGTTTCCCATGCTGGAGAAACTTTCTTGTTTGGTTTCAAAGAAAATGGACACTTAGTGTTATACGGTAATTCAAGACCAACACATGGGTCACATGGCTCATTAATAAATTGAAACTCTGGATATAATTTTGGTATGTCCTCTGGTTTTACATCATTTGATTTATATATTGGTGCTGCTGTTATACCTTTGTTATAACCTATGAACTCTTTTAATTTGATTTTATTCTTTTCACAATGAAGTCTTTTCTTATAATGATTAGGATCAATTAACCCGCTTGTTATACCGTATGTCCCTTTTCCACTATTCACATGAGCATTTAAATTTTTTCTTTCTGGTATCATATGTCCATGTAACAAAAAATGACCTTCTGGTTCATTCAATCCTAGCATCTGGAGCATTACGCGTTCATTATAAA